>Ga0182740_1000056_pt1 | contig 212225 bp, 199 predicted proteins | sample eDN5th37CKraftBY_FD_128872 | JGI IMG/M metagenome (GOLD analysis project Ga0182740, IMG submission 128872) | Enriched backyard soil microbial communities from Emeryville, California, USA - eDNA 5th pass 37_C Kraft BY (version 2) (version 2) | ecosystem: Environmental > Terrestrial > Soil >... | reverse complement strand
CCCCCGGGCCCCCCGCCCCGCCCCGCGGCCCCCCGCTCCCCCCCGCCCTTCCCCCCCCGTCATGCCCCCCCCCCCCCCCGCCGACCATTCGCTGGCGCCGATGGTGCGCCATTGCGCGCCGGATACAAGGGCCAAACACAAAAAAGCCACCGGGCTGGCGCGTCGCCCGGTGGCTTGGGGTCGCACGCCGGCCTCTCGCCGGCGCGCACCGCACTCAGTGGCCGCTGCCGGCCGCGAGCTTGTCCAGGTCGATGCCCTGGTTGCGCAGCGTGCGGGTGGCCGCGATGGCGTAGAACGCCAGATACGCGAAGCACGCCACGCCGACGATGAAACTGAAATGCACGCCGACCTTGTCGGCCAGCAGGCCCTGCGCAAGGCTGACCAGGCCGCCGCCCATGATCATCATGATCAGCAGACTGCTGCCCTGGTTGGTCTTGTCGCCCAGGCCGGTGATGGCCAGGGCGAAGATGCACGGCCACATGGTGCTGCAGAACAGGCCCACGCTGATGAAAGCCACCACGCTGGTCCAGCCGGTGGTGAACATGCCGATCAGCAGCGCCGCGATGCCGCAGGCGGCGAAGTACAGCAGCATGCGCGCCGGATTGCCCTTGCTCGCCAGCGTGGCCAGGATCATCAGCACGATGACGGCGGCGTAGCCGAAGAACTGCGAGACTTCGTGCTTCATGATGGCGTTGACGGCCAGGAACACGCCGAACGCCACGTAGGGCAGCAGCAGCGTCAGCCAGCGCTTGGCACCGGCGCCCACGTTGAACGCGCCCGCCGCGCCACCCCAGCGGCCGATCATCAGGCTGGCCCAGTACAGCGACACGAACGGCGCGATCTGCGACGTCTCCAGGCCCAGGCCTTCCGGCGACTCCAGGTACGCCGGCAGGTTGCTGATGGTGGACACTTCCACGCCGACGTAGACGAAGATGGCAATCATGCCCAGCACCAGCTGCGGATAGCCCAGCGCCGACTTCCTGTGGATCAGCTTGCTGCTGTCCTGCGCTTCGGATTCGGACAGCTTCTCCAGGTCGATGTGGTTGGGCACCGAGGAGAACTTCAGGAAGATCGCCACCAGGATGAAGGCCACGCCCAGCACCAGGTAAGGCGTCTTGACGCTTTCGATGCTGGCTTCGGTGCCGCCCGACAGCACGCTGCCGAAGATCGCCACGCTGACCAGCAGCGGGCCGATGGTGGTGCCGAAGTTGTTGATGCCACCGGCCAGCGTCAGCCGCTGCGCGCCGGTCTTGGGGTCACCGATGACGATGGCCAGCGGATTGGCCGCGATCTGCTGCAGCGAGAAGCCCAGGCCCACGATGAACAGGCCGGACAGCATCAGGTTGAAGGAACCGGTGTTGGCTGCGGGATAGAACAGCAACGTGCCCAGCGCGGAGATCACCAGGCCCAGGCAGATGCCGTTCTTGTAGCCGATGCGGTTGAGCAGATCCAGGCCCATGACCTTGGATATCGCCACGTAGATCAGCGAGCCTACGGTGTAGGCCACGTAGAACGCGACGGCCACGTACTGGCTCTGTGCCTGCGTCAGGTTGAAGGCTTTCTTGAACACCGGGATCAGGATGTCGTTGCTGGCCGCAACGAAGCCCCAGAAGAAGAACACGGTGATCAGCACGCCGAACTGCGACCATCGGGTGGTTTGGGTGGTCATGTATTGGTATGCCTACTGGTAAGGTATCCGGACGGAACGGCCAGCCTACGTAGCCGCCGCGCGATTGCAACTTGCACTGCGGCAGCGCCCCGCGACGACATCGCGGGACGCTGCGCGAATGGCCTTACTGCGCGCACTTCACCACGTCGGCGCCATCGGCCGCGCCGGCCACCACCTGAATGTCGGTGAAGGCCGCGGCGAACGGCGCATCGGCGGTGATGCTGAAAGGCGTATCCACGCCGGTCAGGTCGGCGCCCAGCTTGCCGAAACAGGCCAACGGCACCTTGACGGTCTGCTTCCTGCCGACGGCGTCGCCGGAGAACATCGCGGTCAGGTCCAGGCTCGCGCCGCACGCTGCGCCGCACCCCAGGGTGAACTGCACCGGCTTGGCCGGCGCCTGTTTGACCACCACGTCGAACTGCACCACGCCACGCGCCGTCGCCATCGCGGCCAGGTTGTTCTTAGACGGGTTGCGGGCGAAGAAGCGCGCGGGCGCCAGCCAGGTCACTTCCTTGGCATCCTGCTGCGTGTTGACCTGCACGGTGGCCACCTGCAACGCGGGCTTGGCCTGCGGCCAGCGCTGGGTGGCGTTCATGTCGTTGCCCACGGCCTGGGTCGCGCCGCCGGCTTCCATCTGCAGGGTGAAGGGCGCGATGTCGGACTGCTTGAAGATGCCCAGCGCGGTGGCCTCACCGCAGCTCGCTGTCGCGTCTTCGGGCAGCGTGCCGACCTGCTTGGTGTCGCCGTAACGCAGGCCGCTGTCCAGCGCGAACTGCGGCGTGCTGTCGGCGTTCGGACAGGCCACCGCGGGCCACGGGAACGTCAGCTTGCCGCGGAAGTCGTGCGCCGGCTTGCCGTCCGCACCCGCCACGAGCACGTCGGTGATGCCCTTGCCTTCCGTGCCCGGCAGCCACGCCGCGACGAAGCTGCTGGACAGGTTGAGCAGATCGTTCGCGTACAGCGCGCGGCCGGACAGGAACACCGTCACCACCGGCTTGCCCGTGGCCGCCGCAGCCTTCAGCACGGCCAGGTCTTCGGGGTGACGACGGCTGTGGGCCATCGTGTCGGACGGCACGATGTCGCCGTTGGTCTCGGCATACGGCGTTTCGCCGATGGCCGCGACGACGACGTCGTAGCTGGCCGGGTCCACGCCCTCCGCGCTGTCGCGCAGGATGACATTGGCCTCGCCCAGCTGCTCGCGCAGCCCGGCGGCGATGCTGTCGGCGTTGGGGAAGTCGGCATTGGTGTTGTCGGTGCCCTGCCAGGTCAGCGACCAGCCACCGGTCTGGTGGGAGATGCTGTCCGCGCTCTTGCCCACCAGCAACACACGCTGGCCCTTCTTCAGTGGCAGGGTGGCGCCATCGTTCTTCAGCAGTACCAGCGACTCACGCACGGCACGGCGGGCCAGGTCGCGATGCACCAGCGACTCGGGCTTGCCGGCGAACTGGCTGGCGGACGGCTTGTGCTCCCACAGGCGCGCGCGCAGCTTCACACGCAGGATGCGGGTGACGGCGTCGTCGATGCGGGCCTGCGGGATTTCACCGGACTTCACCTGGGCGATGGTGTTGACGATGAAGGACTTCCATGCATCCGGCACCATCACCATGTCGATGCCGGCGTTGATCGCCTGCGGGCAGCTGTCGTCCTTGCAACCGGTCACCTGGCCGATGCCGTTCCAGTCGGACACCACGAAGCCGTCGAAGCCCATCTTCTCCTTCAGGGCCACGGTCAGCATGTCGCGGGAGCCGTGCATCTTGCCGTAGTCCTTGCCGGCGGCGATGTCGTTCCAGCTGTTGAACGAGGCCATCACCGTCTGCACGCCGGCCTCGATGGCACCGTAGTACCCCTGCCCGTGCACGTTGATCATCTGCGCCTGCGTGACCAGCGCATTGCCCTGGTCCTTGCCGCCGTCGGTGGCGCCGTCGCCGATGAAATGCTTGGCGGTGGCGACCACGTTGCCGTCCTTGTCCAGCAGCCCCTGCATGCCCTTGACGTAGGCGGCCGCGTATTCGCGGATCAGCGCGGGCTGGGAGGAATAGCTCTCGTAGGTGCGTCCCCAGCGCGCGTTCTGCGCCACCGCGACGGTCGGCGCGAACGTCCAGGTCACGCCGGTGGCGCGCGTGGACTGGCCGGTGGCCTCGGCGATGCGCTCGATCAGTTCGACGTCATGCGCGGCGCCCAGGCCGATGTTGTGCGGGAAGATGGTGGCGCCGTAGACATTGCTGTGTCCGTGCACGGCGTCGGTGCCCCAGATCACCGGCACCGGGATCTTCGCATCCGTGCCCATCGAGGCGTCGTAGTAGGCATCGGCCAGCGCGACCCAATCCTGCACGCTGGCGTGCTTGTTCTTGGCCGGCCAGGAACCGCCACCGTTCAGCACCGAGCCGATGTAGTACTGGCGCACTTCCTCCGGCGTGATCGACTTGATCTCCGGCTGCACCATCTGACCGACTTTCTGCTCCAGCGTCATGCTGGCCAGGATTTCGGCCACGCGGGCCTCGATGGCCGGGTCCTTCACGAACCGGCTTTCCAGTGCCGGCCAGTCCTTCAGTTCGGCGGAGGCATCCGCGGCGGCGACAGGCGGGGTTTCGGCATCCTTCTGGCCGGTACACGACAGGCAGGCCAGCAGGCTGGCCCCCAGCAGGGTCATTCGGATCGACTTCACTCGCATCTCCCTCGGTGTTGGCGGCGCACACGCGGTCCGCGGCAGGACCTGCACGGCGCCGGAATGGCCGACGGGACGCGGGGGCATGCCCCGCATCCCGTCAGGTACTGCGGCACTCACACGTTGTGTGCGATCACAGCTTGTAGCGGAAGCCCAGCAGGTACTGGCGGCCGTACTCGGTGTACTCCTCGGGGAAGAACAGGTCCGAATGCGTACCCGAACTCACTTCCGTACGGAACGGTTCGTTGTTGACGTTGTTCACCTGGAAGAGGATCGACAGGCCCGACAGACGGCTCGACTCCGGGAAGTCGTAACCCAATTGCAGGTCGATCGTCCTCTCGTTCAACGTGTACCGGTATGTGCGCTGGTTGAAGATCGACCCGTACTCGCCGCGGTAGGGATCGCGGAAGCGCTGGCTGACGCGTGCGGAGAAGCCATGCTTCTCGTAGTACACCGTGGCATTGGCGACGATCTTGGACAGGCCCGGGAACGTGTCGGTGCCCGAACCGATGCCCGGACCGTCGGGGTCGATCGACGATTCCGTGTACGACGCGTTGAGCAGCAGACCGAAACCGTCGAGCGCGTCGTGGATCAGCTCGCCGCCGAGTGCGGTGGAGAACTCGTAGCCGCGCATGTAGCCGCCGGTGCCGTTGGCCGGCGTCGAGAACCGGCCCATGTTGGAGGCCGGCGGCTCATCGCCCTCGTAGTCGTACCCAGAGAAATCCCAAGGGATTTCGCGCGTGTAGATATAGGAGTCCAGATCCTTGTAGAACGCCGCCAGCGCCACGTAGCTCGCTTCTCCGAAATACTTCTCGATCGAAAGATCGTAGGCATTGGCACGGTATGGCTCGAGGGCCGGATTGCCGCCGCTGCCACGCCATTCGGAGGGGCCACCCTGCGAGGTCTGCACGTAGACACTGGCGCGTGCGCCCATGTCGTTGATGCGAGCACGCATCATTTCGCGGGCCGCGCCGAAGCGCAGGTTCCAACCGTTGCCGAAATCCGCGACCAGATTGAGGCTGGGCAGAATGTCGCCATACGATGCGCCTGCGCTACCAGCCACGAGCTCCTGGCCGTTCTGGTTCTGTTGGATGACCACGCCTTCGGAAGTTTGCTCGGTACGGATGTACTGCACGCCGGCATTACCGCGCAGGCGGACCGTATCGGTAAGGTCCATGTCCAGGTTGGCCTTGAAGTAGAACGTCTTCACGTCCTCTTCCGTGATAGCGTCCTTCTGCAGGTCGTCGTTGGACTCGCTGATGTACACGTTGTAATAGCGGGACAACAGCGCTCGCGGGTCGTAGGTGATGACATGGCCCATGCCGGCGAACCCGAGATCCGTGGGCGAGGACAGCAGGGAGGGATCGATCAATGTCGGCGTGCGGCCCGGCAGGTCGGCGAAGTAGACTTCCGCGCTCTTCTCCTTGGTCCGCTTGCTGTAATGGACCCCGGCGTCCCAACTGCGGAGGAAGTCGGACGATTCGATCACGTGGTTGACGGCCACCCTGAACGCCTTCATCTCGTCCTTCTGGTGGCTGTCCTCCAAGCGGCCGTCATGACCCCAGTTCTGGGGGTCCCGCAGGTATACCGCGGAGGGATCGGCCATGTCTGGCAGGGCGTAGTAGCCAAAGCCGGGCGACAGGCGCACGCGGAAGTCCGCGGATACGCCACCCAGACGGCCTGCATAGGTCTCGAGTTTCGAGTCCTCGACCTTGGCGCGCGAGTAACTGAGGTCGGTGGACAGCGTCCACGTGTCGTTGAGCTTGAACTCGTTGTTCCAGCCCGCAGAAAACAACCGCGATTCGCGCGTGTTGTTGTCATTGCGCAGGGCCGGCTGGATGCCGTTCAGGGTGCCGCCGGTGACCACCGGGGTTCCGTGATACGGAGTCGTGGTCACGTCGCTGTAGCTGACGGCGCCGCCGTTGAACCAAGGGTCGTTGCTCCACATTGCACCACGCATCCACTCTTCCTGATCGAAGCGCGACGCGTACACGTCCAGCACGCTATGCCAGCGGTCGTTTGGCTTGAACTCGAGTACTGCCATGACGCCATCGCGCGTGGTGTCTCGCGACTTCACCCATGCTTCTGCGCCTTGCAGGGCGATCGCATCGGCAGGCTTGCCGGGCTGCGGCGCCCCCCACACATTGGTGTTCGCCCACCACCAAGACTTGTAGTGCTTCTCCTGAAACGGCGCATCCATTCGCGCAACGCCGATCGCGAAACCCACAGTGTCATCGGCGAACTGGTCCACGTACGAGGCGGATAGGCGGTAGCCCTTGTTGTCGCCGCCATCGGTCAGCTGGTCGAACGAGTTCAGTTCGCCCTGTCCGGTGACCACGATGCGCTGCTCACCGAATGACAAGGGGCGGATCGACTGCAGATCTACCGTGCCAGAAATGCCCTGGCCGATCAAAGAAGCATCCGGCGTCTTGTAGACGGTAACGCCATTGATCAGCTCAGCCGGATACTGGTCGAGTTCGACGCCACGGTTGTCGCCGGTCGTGACCTGCTCGCGACCGTTGAGCAGCGTACCCGCAAACTGCTCGGACATACCGCGAATGTGGATGACCTGGCCGCGGCCGTCGAGGCGCTGCATGGTCAGGCCGGGCAGGCGCGAGATGGAATCGGCGATGCTGATGTCGGGCAGCTTGCCGATGTCTTCAGAGGAGATCGCTTCCACGATCGACGTGGATTCGTTCTTGGTCTCGACCGCGGTCGCGATGGCGGCGCGGATGCCGGTGACGCGGACGGTGTCCAGCGTCTCGACGCTCTGCTCGGCAGGCGCGGCCTCCGCCTGCTGGGCCTGCGCGGCCAGCGGGAATGCGAGCGCCAGGCAGCACGCCATGGCCAGTTGTTGCTTGCGCAGGGCATGACGATGCGCGCGCGGGCTCATGCCCGCAGCGGGGTTTGTGTGGTGCATATGGTCCCTCTCCGACCGTGGTTGACAGCGCTGTCATATCGAAGCTCCAATGCACTGTCAACAAATTCGTAACATCCCCGTACCGTCGGAGCGCACAGGATTGAATTTGCTTGATGCGCGCCATCTCACAGAGAAATCGTCGCTGCACTGCAGCAAACGCTTTGCGCGGATTCCGGGAGGGATTCGCGGCGCAGCCATGACATCCGCAGAACCAAGGAATCCCGCATGACCCGACCTTTTTCCGGCCGCTTTCATCCGCTGCTCGCCAGCCTCGTCCTGATGGCATGGGCAGGTGCGCCGCGGGCCGCCGAGCAGCCCGCTCCGGCCGACGTGTCGGTATGGATCACCACCGCCGACCACACCCGCGCACTGGCGCCTTCGGCCCCGGCGCGTTTCGCCGGAGAGGCGTCCGCGCGGCCGCAGATCGTGGTCGACGACACGCAGCGCTTCCAGGAGATCGTCGGCTTCGGCGCTTCGCTGACCGATTCGTCCGCCTGGCTGATCCAGCACACGCTGGACGCGCGCCAGCGCGATGCCCTGCTGGAAGAGCTGTTCGGCCGCGAGGGAAACGGCCTGGGCTTGAGTTTTTCGCGTCTGACCATCGGCGCGTCCGACTTCTCGCGCCACCACTACAGCCTCAACGACACGCCGGATGGCATGCCGGATCCCGACCTGAAGCACTTCAGCATCGAGCAGAACCGCGGCGACGTCATTCCTGTCGCGCGCGCCATGCTGGCCATCAACCCGCAACTGAAGATCATGGCCTCGCCATGGAGCGCGCCAGGCTGGATGAAGGACAGCAACAGCCTGATCCAAGGGCGCCTGCTGCCGCAGTACTACGATGTCTTTTCCCGCTACCTGCTGAGGTACGTGGATGCCTACGCCGCCGAAGGCATACCCATCTTCGCGCTGACCGTGCAGAACGAGCCGGACTACGAGCCGAAGGACTATCCCGGCATGCGCCTCAACGCACCTGCGCGCGCACGGCTGATCGGCGACCACCTGGGCCCGATGATCGCCCGGCGCGACAGCGGCCCCCTGATCTTCGACTGGGACCACAACTGGGACAAACCGGAAGAACCGATGGGCGTGCTGTCCGACCCGATCGCCGGCAACTACGTGGATGCCGTGGCCTGGCACTGCTACGGCGGCGACGTGGCGGCGCAGTCGCCCGTGCACGACGCCTTCCCCGACAAGGACGCCTACATGACCGAGTGCTCCGGCGGCGACTGGGAACCGGTGCGCAGCGGCGGACTGCCCCTGCAGATGAAGAACATCATCATCCGCAGCATGCGCCACTGGGCGCGCGGTGCCCTGTTCTGGAATCTGGCGCTGGACGAGAACAAGGGCCCCTATGCCGGCGGGTGCCACACCTGCCGCGGCGTGGTGACGATCGACTCGCGTACGGGGGAGATCACCCGCACGGACGAGTACTACGCACTGGCGCACGCCAGCCGCTTCGTGCGTCCCGGCGCCCACCGGATCGCCTCGAGCGGGCCGACCGACGACCTGGACAACGTCGCTTTCCGCAATGCCAATGACGGTTCACTGGTCCTGCTGGTGAGCAACTCCGCCATCCAGCCCCGCCGCTTCAGCGTGGCGCATGGCGAGCGCCGGTTCGCCTACACGTTGCCGGCACGCAGCGTGGCGACCTTCGTATGGCGGTCTGACGCAACGCAACACGACTGATTCGCCCGGCTGCGTCCCGAAGTGTCATCCGGGGCGCCATACGCCGTAGTATCCTGCCGCTTTCCCCATGGAGCAGCGGCATGATGCGGCGTATTTCCCTGCTGGTACTGATGGCGACCTCGGTCCTGCTGGCCGGCTGCGGCAGCGGCATGGTCCGGCGCGTCTCGGATCCCGCCGTGAGCGTGCAGCAACTCACGGTGAAAGCGGATGGCCAGTGGGTGGTCGAACTGCGCCTGCAGAACTACAGCAGCATCCCGATGCGCTTCGACACCGTGAAGGTGGAGGTCCGGGTGGGCGACCAGGCCGCCGGGACGCTCCAGGCGACACCCGGCCTGTCGGTCGGGCCGGAATCGGCCGACGTCGTGACGGTGCCGTTCGCGCCGGCCAGTGAGGCGCGCATCGTGGTCGCCGACGCGCTGGCCGGACGGCGTGGCCTGCCGTACACCCTGACGGGCAGCGCCGACGCGACGCCCGAGGACGCCAAGGTCCGCAGCTTCGATATCGACACCCGCAACACCCTCAATCCCGTCCCCGGCCTGGACGGCGTGCTGCGCTGAGCAGCACCCCTCTGCCCGACTTCCCGAGACCCTGCATGAGCGCGTCCTACAAAGCCCCCCTCTCCGACCTCCGCTTCGCCCTGTACGACGTGCTGGGCGTCGAGCCGCTGTTCCAGCGTCTGGGCTATCCCGATGCCACCCGCGACATCCTCGATGCGGTCCTGGACGAAGCCGCCCGCTTCTCCGAAACCGTGCTCGCCCCGCTCAACAGCGTCGGCGACGAGATCGGCAGCACGCTGGACAAGGCCACCGGCGAAGTGACGACCCCACCAGGCTTCAAGACGGCGTACGCCCAGTTCGTGGAAGGCGGCTGGACGGGCCTGACGGCCTCGCCCGACTTCGGTGGCCAGGGCCTGCCGCACACCATGGGGGTGCCGCTAAACGAGATGGTCAACGCCAGCAACCTGGCGTGGGGCAACTTCCCGCTGCTGTCGCACGGCGCGGTGGAGGCGCTCAAGCACCACGGCGAGGCGTGGCAGCAGGAGGTCTTCCTTAAGCCGCTGGTCGAGGGCCGCTGGACCGGCACCATGTGTCTGACCGAACCGCATTGCGGTACCGATCTGGGCCTGCTGAAGACCAAGGCAGAACCCAATGCGGACGGCAGCTACGCCATCACCGGCACCAAGATCTTCATCACCGCCGGCGAGCACGACCTGACCGACAACATCGTGCACCTGGTCCTGGCCAAGCTGCCCGACGCGCCGCCGGGCGCGAAGGGCATCTCGCTGTTCGTCACCCCGAAGTTCAAGGTGGCGCGCGACGGCACCGTGGGTGAGCGCAATGCGCTGGCCTGCGGCTCGATCGAGCACAAGATGGGCATCAAGGCGTCGGTCACCTGCGTGATGAATTTCGACGGCGCGCAGGGCTATCTGGTCGGCCAGCCGCACAAGGGGCTGCAGGCGATGTTCACCATGATGAACACCGCGCGCCTCGGCGTGGGCCTGCAGGGTATCGGCCTGAGCGAGCGCGCTTACCAGAATGCGCTGCGCTATGCGCGCGAGCGCCTGCAGACGCGTTCGCTGAGCGGTCCGAAGTTCCCCGACAAGCCGGCCGACCCGATCATCGTGCATCCCGACGTGCGCCGCATGCTGCTGACGATGAAGTCGCTGATCGAAGGCAGCCGCCTGCTCGCCCTGCATGCCGGCAGCCTGATCGACGTGGCCAACCATGCCGAAGATCCGGCCGAGCGCGAGCGCGCCGACACCCTGGTCAGCTTCCTCACCCCGATCTCGAAGGCCTGCCAGACCGAATGGGGCATCGAGAACACCTATCACGCGCTGCAGTGCTTCGGCGGCCACGGCTACATCCATGAGCACGGCATGGAACAGCTGGCACGCGACGCGCGCATCACCACCCTGTACGAAGGCACCACCGGCATCCAGGCGCTGGACCTGATGGGCCGCAAGACGGCGTCCACCCAGGCGGCAGGCCTGAAGCTGTTCCTCGCCGAGGTGCATGCATTCGCCCAGCAGCACAAGGACGACGCCACGCTGCGCGAGTTCATCGATCCGCTGCAGCAGAAGGCCGCCGAGTGGGCCGCGCTGACGAGGAAGGTGCTGGAACGTGCCGCGACGAATCCGGAGGAGATCGGCGCCGCGAGCACCGACTACCTGTTCTATTCCGGCTACGTGGTGCTGGCCTACTGGTGGGCGCGCAGCGTGGCCGCGGCGCAGGCGTCAGCGCATGGGGACGCGTTCAAGCAGGCCAAGCGCGAGACCGCACGGTTCTACTTCGCACGCATCCTGCCACGTACCCTGGCGCACGCGGCCGCCATCGAATCCGGCGCAGACACCCTGATGGCGATGGACGACGCGCACTTCGGGGATTGACCCGGCCGGCCGGAAGCGCGCGGCCTGCGCGCTTCCGGCGAAATCCCTCGCGCGCTATACACATTTCGTCAACATTTGGGTATAACCTGCTTCTCCATGGAAGCAGACAGAGCTCAGCTTCACCTGGTCCAGACCGGTTCTCCGCAAACACCGGTCCCGCCCCCGTCGTCTCCCCGCCCGCACCCCGCCGCCCTGCGCCTGCTGTCGCTGGATGCCCATGGCCGCGTGCTCGACTGGATCAACTGGCAGGACGCGACCTGCCTGTATGCGCGCGGTGCCGTGGCGTGGACGCTCGGCGACCCCTGCCTGCACGTGCATGGAGGCGTCAGCCGCCTGACCGGCGAGCAGAGCCTGATCGAGCTGCATCCCATCGTGGCGTCCCGCGGTCATGCCCGTGCGCATGCGCTGTCGCCGACGCCTACGCTGACCAATACGGCCCTGTTCGCCCGCGACGCGCACCTGTGCCTGTACTGCGGCCACGAATTCTCCCGTCCCCACCTCACCCGCGACCACGTCCTGCCGCTGTCAAAGGGCGGCAAGGACGTCTGGGAGAACGTGGTGACGGCCTGCTTCCACTGCAATTCCCGCAAGAGCAACCGCACGCCGCAGCAGGCCCACATGCCGCTGCTGGCCGTGCCGTACCGGCCCAGCTGGATCGAGCACCTGATCCTGTCCAACCGCAACATCCTGGCGGACCAGATGGCATTCCTGAAGGCGCAGCTGCCGAAGAAGTCCAAACTTTCGGCCTGATCCGCCGCCGGCGTCGGACATCCGGCCGTACGGCCACCTGAACATCCTGTCGACGCCTACCCGGCGCACGTTGTGGGCGTTTTTTCGCCCACTTCACCCCTTTGCTTGCCCCGCTTCACACAAGAGGGGGAAAATAGCGGTCCAGACCAATACCAGCCCGATGATCGACGCCGCCCGCTATCCCCGCCTGTCCCGGATCCAGATCCCGGCCGACCTGCGCCAGTTCGACGAGTCCGAACTGCCCGCCATCGCCGAGGAGCTGCGCGGCTACCTGATCGAGTCGGTGGGCCGCAGCGGTGGCCACTTCGGCGCCGGACTGGGCGTCATCGAGCTGACCGTGGCGCTGCACTACCTGTACGAGACGCCGCACGACCGGCTCGTGTGGGATGTCGGCCACCAGTGCTATCCGCACAAGATCCTCACCGGCCGCCGCGACACCATCCATACGGTCAAGCAGAAGGACGGCGTGGCGCCGTTCCCCAAGCGCGAGGAAAGCGAGTACGACACCTTCGGCGTGGGGCATTCCTCCACATCGATCTCCGCCGCGCTGGGCATGGCCATCGCGCTGGCGCAGCAGGGCGACGACCGCAAGGTGGTGGCGGTGATCGGCGACGGCGCGATGACGGCCGGCATGGCGTTCGAAGCGCTCAACCATGCCGGCGGCATGGAGCCCGAACCCAACCTGCTGGTGATCCTCAACGACAACCAGATGTCGATCTCCGAGAACGTCGGCGGTCTGACCAAGATGCTGGGCCGGCTGAGCAGCAGCCGCACGCTCAACGCGCTGCGCGAGGGCGGCAAGAAGCTGCTCGGCGACAAGAAGAAGCCGCCGGCCCGCTTCATGCGCCGATGGGAAGAGCACTGGAAGGGCATGTTCGTGCCGTCCACGTTGTTCGAACAGATGGGCTTCCACTACACGGGACCGATCGACGGCCACGATGTCGACGCGCTCGTGGGCGCACTGAAGACGCTGAAGACCCTCAAGGGTCCGCAGCTGCTCCACATCCTGACCACCAAGGGCAAGGGCTACGAGCTGGCCGAGGGCGACCAGATCGGTTACCACGCAGTGGGCCCGTTCGATCCCGAGAAGGGCCTGGTCAGCAAGGGCGGCGCGAAGAAGCCGACCTACACCGACATCTTCAGCGACTGGCTGTGCGACATGGCCGCCACCGAACCGAAGCTGCTGGGCATCACGCCTGCGATGCGCGAAGGCTCCGGCTTGGTGCGCTTCAGCAGGGAATATCCCGACCGCTACTTCGACGTCGCCATCGCGGAACAGCATGCGGTGACCCTGGCGGCGGGCATGGCCTGTGAAGGCAGCAAGCCGGTGGTCGCGATCTATTCGACGTTCCTGCAGCGCGGTTACGACCAGCTGGTGCACGACGTGGCCATCCAGCAACTGGACGTGCTGTTCGCGATCGACCGCGGCGGCGTGGTCGGCCCCGACGGCGCCACGCATGCTGGCAACCTGGACCTGAGCTACCTGCGCTGCGTGCCGCACATGGTGGTGATGGCCCCGGCCGACGAAAACGAGTGCCGGCAGATGCTGAGCACCGGCTACCACTTCAACGGCCCGGCCGCCGTGCGCTATCCGCGCGGCACCGGCCCCGGCGTGGCGATCGAATCGAACCTGGATACGCTGCCGATCGGCAAGGCGGACCTGCGCGTGCGTGGCACGCGCGTGGCGCTGCTGGCCTTCGGCTCGACCGTCGCCGCCGCAGAACAGGTGGGCCGCGAGCTGGGCCTGACCGTGGTGAACATGCGGTTCGTGAAACCGCTGGACCGCGACCTGCTGCTCGAGCTGGCAAAGCACTACCAGGGCTTCGTCACCATCGAGGACAACGTGGTGATGGGCGGTGCAGGCTCCGGTGTGACCGAACTGCTCAATGCCGAAGGCATCACCCTGCCCGTGCTGCACCTGGGCCTGCCGGACGAATTCCAGCACCACGCCAGCCGCGAGGACCTGCTGGCCGAAGCCGGCATCGACGCGGCCGGCATCCGCGGCAGTGTGCTCAAGCGCTGGCCGCCACTGGCCGTGGTCCCGAAGACCGCGGCAGGCTGAGTCCCGCGGAGGCGCCGGATCACTCCGGCGCTTCCACCTCGTATCCCTTGGCCTGCAGCGCCGCGAGATAACCGCCGGGCTTGACCAGCTGCCATACCGGTACGGTGGCGAAGGTGATCCGGTTCTTCTGCAGCGCGCCTTCGGCGACCTCCATCCAGCGCGCCTGCATGCGCGCTTCCACGTCGGAAATGCCGCGCTTGCGCGCCGTCTCGGTGTTGAACCAGGCCAGCTCGCAGGCCTGCTGCCAGTCCTGCCGCGCCCCGGACCGCAACGCCGGCCAGTCCCCCACCGCCCAGGCATTGGCACGCGCCGCCACGTGCGGCAGATCGCCCTCGATGACATCGAGCGTCTTGCTGAAACAGGCGAGATCCTCGGGCTTGAGGGTTTCCTTGCGGAAATCCGCCAGCGCCGCACGCGGATCGTCCAGTTTGATGTTCAGCACCGTCGGCGTGCGCTTCATCTTGCGCCGCTTCAACACGGCATCGATCACGGGATTGATGACGCCGCCCTCGCGCAGGCCCGAGTCCGACAAGGCTTCTGAGTAAAGCTGGAACGCCGCAATCAGCGGACGCTTCTTCTCGATGCCTCCATCACGCCCCATGTAGCGCTGCTTCAGTACGGCCCAGCGCGCGTACAACGCGGGCGGCAGGACGTCCTGCAGCTTCTGTCCATCCGGGTTCTTGGAGGCCTTCATCGCGGAAGGCAGCAACGTGAGTCCACGGAAGAAGCCGATATCGGTACCGACGCTGATGCCGGGCGAGGCCAGCACCTCGTCCGCGAGTTGCAGGACCTGGTCGACCTCATCGGAGCGCCAGGTGATGTTCTTCGGCAGCGGCGACTGCGTGCCCAGCACATACAGCAGATGATCGCCATGACGCACCTTCCACAGGCCGGGCCCCGCCTGCACGCCGGCGACGACCACGGCCTCCATGTCGATAACGCCGGCCCCGGACACCGGCGGCACCGGTTCGCTCTCCGGAACTTCCTGTGCACGTGCGTGGGGCCACGCGACCAGCAACGACAGCCACAACATGCCGTAGAACGACAAACGCATCGCGGCGACTCCAAGCGGAAGGACCGCGGAAGTTTGCCTTTGGGAAAGACGGACGGCGCGCAGCGTCTGGCGGCCGAGGGGGTTTCCGTTCAGGCGACCTTGCCGCCCGCATCGCGCAGCGTGCGCGCGACCTCGCTGCCGCTCTGCATCAGCTCGAAGCCCTGCCAGCTGAAGCCCGGGGACACCGAGCAATCCACCAGCGTGTACTCGCCGAGTGAACGCGCGCTTTGCCAGATGCCCGCGGGCACCACCTGGTTGGCCTGGCCTCCCCGGGCGGAGGTATCCAGTTGCACCCGGGTCAGCGTGCGCTGCTCGGGATCGAACATCGACAGCTCCAACGGACTGCCTTCGTGCCAGTCCCAGACCTCTGTGGCATCCACCCGGTGCCAGCGTGTCGTCACGTCGGCCGGCAACAGGAACTTGATGGCCGTCAGCGTCGGCCGCTCGATCCCATTCACTTCGGTGCGCTTGGCCGATTCGTATACCCGGCGGAAGTGCCCCCCCTCGGGATGCGGCGCCAACTGCAGCGTGCGGATCAGCTCTTCGGCTCTTGGATGCATGGGCGTTCCTGTATGCAGGGCGGAGGGCCCGCCGTCGCCGGGCGCGTGCGCCGGGCACAAAAAAGCCCACGCGTGAGCGCAGGCTTGATGTCGAACCGCGATTGGTCGGGACGGCCGGATTTGAACCGACGACCCTCTGCCCCCCAGGCAGATGCGCTACCAGGCTGCGCTACGCCCCGAATCTCGCGGATCGGCCCGCCTTGCGACGGGCCGCGCATTATAGCCGGAATTCGCCGGCGACTCCCAGCAGGAGCGCCGTCATGCGTCACCGACGCAACAACTGCAGGATTTCTTCCAGTTCCATGCGCACCTGGCGCACGATCTGGTGGCTCAGCGCGGCTTCCTGCTTGGCGCCCTCGCCTTCCAGGCGCAGGCGGGCGCCACCGATGGTATAGCCCTGTTCGTACAGCAGGCTGCGGATCTGGCGGACCATCAGTACGTCATGGCGCTGGTAGTACCGGCGGTTGCCGCGGCGCTTGGCCGGCTCCAGGCTGGGGAACTCCGTTTCCCAGTAGCGCAGCACATGCGGCTTGACGTCGCACAGCTCGCTGACCTCACCGATGGTGAAGTAGCGCTTGGCCGGGATCGGCGGAAGCTCGCGGTTACTGCCCGGATCCAGCATACGTTTCCACCCGCTCCTTGAGTTTCTGGCCCGGCCGGAAGGTCACCACCGTCCGCGCCGAGATCGGGATTTCCTCGCCGGTCTTCGGATTGCGGCCCGGACGCTGGTTCTTGCGCCGCAGGTCGAAGTTGCCGAAGCCCGACAGCTTCACCTGCCGACCCTGTTCCAAGGCCTCGCGCAGGACGTCGAAGTAGGCGTCGACGAATTCCTTCGCCTCGCGCTTGTTCAGGCCGACCTCGTCGAACAGACGTTCGGCCATCTCCGCCTTCGTCAATGCCATGGACTACTGCTTCCCCATTGCGGCCGTCGCCGGCCACGCCACTGTCTTCATGCCGATCATCCGCGCACCTTCGCGCCATGCGCGTCGGCGATGGCCGCCACGACCTGCGCCACGACCTGCGCCACGTCGGCGTCGGTGAGAGTGCGTGAGTTGTCCTGCAAAATCAAGCCCATAGCGAGACTCTTTTGACCTGATTCGACCCCCTGCCCGACGTACCGGTCGAATAGCTGGATGTCCCGCAGCAGCGGGCCCGCGGCGGTACGCGCCGTGGCCGCGATCTCCGCCCACGGCACCGTATCGGCGACGACGAACGCAAGATCCCGGCGGACGGACGGATAGCGCGACAGGTCGCCGGCCCGCGGCAGCGCGCGGGCGCTCAGGGGCGCCAGGTCCACTTCGAACGCGACCACCTCGGCGTCCAGGTCCAGCGCACGCTGCAGACGGGGGTGCAGCTGCCCGATCCAGCCCACCTTCTGGTTGTCGCGGTAGACATCGGCCGAACGGCCCGGATGTCCGTGGGACGCGAGCGACGGCCGGAACTCCAGCTCGGCGCCGGACAGCGCCGCAACGCTTTCCAGGTCGCCCTTCAGATCGTGGAAGTCCACCTTGCGGGCCGGCTGGCCCCACTGTTCGGCCGCCGCTTCACCCACCACCGCGGCAGCAAGGCGGACGGTTTCGCGTGGCGCGGTCCCGACCTCGGCCTGGAACACATTGCCGATCTCGAACAGGCGCACGCGCCCCGCCTGGCGCGCCACGTTGCGCTGCAGGGTGGCCACCACGCCGGGCAGCAGCGCCGTGCGCATGACGGCCAGTTCGGCGCTCAGCGGGTTGGCCAGCGGAACGGCCCCGTCGGCCACCTGCCAGTGCGCCAGCCACTGCGCGTCGACGAACGCGAAGTTCACCGTTTCCAGATAGTCGCGCGCGGCCAACTGGCGACGCACCACCCCGGCCTCCACGCGCGTCTCGCTGGGCGAGGCGATGCGCGTCGCGCCACCGGGCAGCGTGGTGGGCACGCGGTCGTAGCCGTGGATGCGGGCCAGTTCCTCGATCAGGTCTTCTTCGATCGCGATGTCGAAGCGACGGGTCGGCGGCACCACACTCCAGCCATCGGCGACCGCCGCCGCCTGCAGGCCCAGCGCGCGCAGGATGCGCTCGATCTCGGCGTCCGCGATGTCCACGCCCAGCACGCGGGAGATGCGTGCGCGGCGCAGGCGGATCGCCGTCGGAACGGGCAGATGCTCGGCATGCTCGACCACCGTCGTCGGGCCCGGCGTGCCGCCGGCGACGTCGAGGATCAGGCGGGTCGCGTACTCCACGGCCACGCGCGGCAGTTCGGGGTCGACGCCGCGCTCGAAACGGTGGCCGGCATCGGTATGCAGGCCCAGCCTGCGGCTGCGGCCGATGATGGCCGACGGGATCCAGTGTGCGGCTTCCAGGAAGACGTTCTTCGTCGCATCGGTCACGCGGGTGTCGAGGCCGCCCATGATGCCGCCCAGTGCGACGGCGCGCGAGGCGCGGCCATCGCAGCTGTCGGACACCACCAGGAAATCGTCGTCCAGCGCCACGGTACGGCCGTCCAGCAGAGTGGCCTGCTCGTCCGCCCGTGCGGGGCGCACGACGACCGGCCCCGTCAACGTGTCGCGATCGAAGGCGTGCATCGGCTGGCCCAGTTCGAGCATCACGTACTGGGTGACGTCCACCAGGAAGCTGATCGGACGCACGCCGCTGCGGCGCAGGCGCTCGGCCATCCAGATGGGCGTGGCCGCCCGCGCGTCGATGCCTTCGATCACGCGGCCGGCAAAGCGCGGCACCTTCGCACCGGCCTCCAGCGCGACGTCCATCGTCACCGGGCTCTGCGCCGGCACGGGCGCGGCATCCAGCGGCTTCACCTCGCTGCCCAGCGAGGCGGCTACGTCGTACGCGATACCCCGCACGCTGAAGCAGTCGGCGCGGTTCGGCGTCAGTTTGATCTCGATGCTGGCATCCGGCAGGCCGAGATAGTCGGCAACCGGCGTACCGACGGGTGCGTCGGAGGGCAGCTCGAGCAGGCCGGACGCATCGGCGTCGATGCCCAGTTCCTTGGCCGAGCACAACATGCCGTTCGACTCCACGCCTCGAAGTTTGGCCGCCTTGATGGCGATGCCGCCGACGTTGGCGCCCACCATTGCCAGCGGCGCCAGCAGACCCGGGCGCGCGTTCGGCGCGCCGCAGACGATCTGCAGCAGGCCGCTTTGCCCCGCATCCACCTGGCAGACCTGCAGGCGATCGGCTTCCGGATGCTTCGCGCATTCGACGATGCGCGCGACCACGACGTTCGCCAGCCCGTCGCCCAATGCGGCGACCTCTTCGACTTCCAGGCCTATCGCGGTCAGCGTGGCCGCCAGCTCATCGCGGGTGGCCTGGGTGGGCACGTGGCTGCGCAGCCAATTCTCGGAAAATTTCATCGTCTCGTTACCGTAGGGCGGGCCTGGGCCCGCCATTGCCATGTGTCGGGTGTCGTGATGCCGGAACAGCGGCGGACTGAAGTCCGCGCTACGCGAACTGCTTCAGGAACCGCACATCGTTCTCGAAGAACGCGCGCAGGTCGTTGACGCCGTATCGCAGCATCGCGAAGCGTTCCACGCCCAGGCCGAACGCGAAGCCGGTGTAACGCTCCGGATCGATGCCGCAGTTGCGCAGCACGTTCGGATGCACCATGCCGCAGCCCAGCACTTCCAGCCAGCGCGTGCTGCCGTCCGGTTGCTGCCAGGCGATGTCCACTTCTGCGCCCGGCTCGACGAACGGAAAGTAGCTGGGACGGAAGCGCATCTCGAAATCGCGCTCGAAGAACGCGCGCACGAATTCGGCCAGCGTGCCCTTGAGGTCGGCGAACGTGGAGTGTTCGTCGACCAGCAGGCCTTCGACCTGGTGGAACATCGGCGAATGCGTCTGGTCGCTGTCGCTGCGGTAGACCTTGCCCGCCGCGATCATCCGCAGCGGCGGCTGGTGGGCGTCCATGTAACGCACCTGCACGCCGGAGGTATGCGTGCGCAGCAGGCGGCCATCGCCGAAGTAGAACGTGTCGTGCATGGCGCGCGCCGGGTGATGCGGCGGGAAGTTCAGCGCTTCGAAGTTGTGCCAGTCGTCCTCGATCTCCGGGCCGTCGGCCAGCTCGTAGCCCAGTCGGCCGAAAATGTCGGCGATGCGCTCCAGCGTGCGGCTGATCGGATGCAGCCCGCCCCGCGTGCCGTTCCTGCCCGGCAGCGTTACGTCGATGGCTTCGCCGGCCAGGCGCGCGTCGAGCGCGGCGTCTTCCAGCACGGATTTGCGGACCGACAACGCCTCGCCGATCGCGTCGCGCGCGCGATTGATCGCTTCGCCGGCGGCCTTGCGCTGGTCGGCGGGCAGTGCCCCCAGCTGCTTCAGCTGCGTGGTGATGCTGCCGTTCTTGCCCAGCAGGGCGACACGCAGCTGTTCCACCGCATCGGGCGATTGTGCTGCCGCAATGTCGGCCAGGGCTTGCTTGGACAGGGATTCGATATCGCTCATTGGATGTCCATGAGAGGGCGCCCACCCGTTGGAGCGACGTGAGTCGCGCTGGAAGGCCCGGACGGCCCATCGCGACTCACGTCGCTCCCACGAGGCAGAACCCCCAAAAAACAATGGGGAAGGACTCGCGCCCTTCCCCACGTGTTCCCGGCGGTGGACTGCCGGAGTGCTTTACGGTGGAGACGCGGCTTACGCCGCGAGTGCGCCCTTCGCCTTTTCAGCCAGGGCCGCAAAACCGGCCGCGTCGTGCACGGCGATGTCGGCCAGCACCTTGCGGTCCAAGGTGATGCCGGCCTTCAGCAGGCCGTTCATGAAGCGGCTGTAGCTCAGGCCGTTGATGCGGGCGGCCGCATTGATGCGGGTGATCCACAGCGAACGGAAGTTGCGCTTCTTCTGCTTGCGGCCGATGTAGGCGTACTGCTGCGCCTTGATGACCGCCTGCTTGGCGACGCGGAACACCTTGCGACGGGCGTTGTAGTAGCCCTTGGCCAGGTTGAGGACCTTCTTGTGACGGCGACGCGCCATCACGCCACGCTTAACTCGTGCCATGTCTCAGTCCTCAGAGGTAGGGAAGCATGCGGTTCAAACGGCCGCTGTCCTCGGCGCGGACGATGTTCGTCGCACGCAGGCCACGCTTACGCTTGGTCGCTTTCTTGGTGAGGATGTGGCTACGGTTGGCGTGGCCAGCCTTGAACTTGCCGGAGGCGGTCTTGCGGAAACGTTTGGCCGCCGCCCGGTGGGTCTTGATCTTGGGCATTGCTATGTCCTTGACGGGTTTATGTCACTGATGCGGGCGCCGCCCTTTCGATGCCTTGCGGGATTGCCGCGAAGACCCAAAGGCCAGTCTTTCCATCCATGCCCATATCGGCTTGTAAGTCGTTGATTCCATGAAGGAACCGCCGACGGGTCCATCGGCTGCGAGCAGCCTCCCGGCATACCGGGCCGCGTATTATGCCCGCTGCCGTTTTTTCTTGCAAATCCGGCTACTTAGCAGGGAGGCGGGAAAGCGAAAGGCGCCTTGCGGCGCCTTTCGCTCACCCTTTGCCCCCTCCCCGCACGCGGGGCGAGGGGAACAGTCGGCGTCAGCGGCCAAGCCGCTGACATCACTTCTTCTTGGGGGCGATCATCATGACCATCTGCCGGCCTTCCAGGCGCGGGCGGGATTCGATGACGATCTCGTCGCCCAGTTCGGCCTCGATGCGTGCCGCCATCTCGCGACCCAGCTCCTGGTGGCTCATCTCGCGACCGCGGAAGCGGATGTTCACCTTGACCTTGTCGCCCTCCTGCAGGAAGCGACGGATGTTGCGCATCTTGATCTGGTAGTCGCCCTCGTCGGTGACCGGACGGAACTTCAGTTCCTTGATCTCGACCTGCTTGGTCTTCTTCTTGGCCTCGTTGGCCTTCTTCTGCATCTCGAACTTGAACTTGCCGAAGTCCATGATCTTGCAGACAGGCGGCTCGGCATTGGGCTGGATCTCGACCAGGTCCAGTCCTTCGTCTTCCGCCTTGGCCAGCGCCTCGTCGCGCGTGAGCACGCCGATCATTTCGCCATCGGAACCGATCACGCGCACCCGCGGCACGCGGATTTCGTGGTTCTTGCGGTTTTGCTTGTTGTCAGGGGTGCTGATGTTGCAGTCTCCAGGGAGGGGTGCACCGGTCCGCGATGGACCGGAACCTAGTTCACAGCGTGCTCGTTCCGCAAACGTTCGGCGAAGGCGGCAACGGACATGGTGCCCAGATCCTCCCCGGAACGCGTGCGTACGGCGACGGCGCCATTTTCCTTCTCGCGGTCTCCGACCACCAGCAGGTATGGCACCCGCTGCAGCGTGTGCTCGCGAATCTTATAGCCGATTTTCTCGTTCCGCAAATCGGCCGCCACCCGGAGACCTTGATTTGCAAGGGTTTTCCTGACTTCAGCCACATAATCGGCCTGGGCGTCGGTGATATTCATCACCACGGCCTGCTGGGGGGCCAGCCAGGACGGGAATGCACCAGCATGGTGCTCGATCAGGATGCCGATGAACCGCTCCATCGAGCCCACGATGGCCCGGTGCAGCATGACCGGGTGCTGGCGCTGGCTGTTCTCGTCCACGTACTCGGCACCCAGACGGCCCGGCATCATGAAGTCGACCTGCATGGTCCCCAGCTGCCAGGTCCGGCCGATGGCGTCCTTCAGGTGGTACTCGATCTTTGGACCGTAGAAGGCGCCCTCGCCCGGCAACTCCTGCCATTCCACCCCGCAGCTGCGCAGGGCGGCACGGAGGGCGGCCTCGGCCTTGTCCCAGGTGGCGTCGTCGCCCAGGCGCGACTCGGGGCGCAGGGCGATCTTGATCTGGATGTCCGCGAACCCGAAGTCCGAGTACACCTTCAGCGCCTGCTGGTGGAACGCCGTCACCTCGGCCTCGATCTGGTCCTCGGTGCAGAAGATGTGGCCGTCGTCCTGGGTGAAGCCGCGCACGCGCAGGATGCCGTGCAGCGCGCCGGACGGTTCGTTGCGATGGCAGGCGCCGAACTCGCCGTAGCGGATCGGCAGGTCGCGGTAGCTGTGCAGGCCCTGGTTGAACACCTGCACATGGCCCGGGCAGTTCATCGGCTTGACCGCGTAGGTGCGGTTCTCCGACTCGCTGAAGAACATGTTTTCCTTGTAGTTGTCCCAGTGGCCGGACTTCTTCCACAAGGCGACATCGAGGATCTGCGGGCAACGCACTTCCTGGTAGCCGCTGTCGCGGTAGACCTTGCGCATGTACTGCTCGACCACCTGCCAGATGGCCCAGCCCTTCGGGTGCCAGAACACAAGCCCCGGGGCCTCTTCCTGCAGGTGGAACAGCTCCTGCTGCTTGCCGATCTTGCGATGGTCGCGCTTCTCGGCTTCCTCGATGCGCTGGATGTAGGCCTCCAGCTGCTTCTTGTCGGCCCAGGCCGTGCCGTAGATGCGCTGCAGCTGCTCGTTCTTGGCATCGCCGCGCCAGTAGGCGCCGGAAATGCGGGTCAGCTTGAAGGCCTTCAGGAAACGCGTGTTCGGCACGTGGGGGCCTCGGCACATGTCCACGTATTCCTGGTGGTAGTACAGGCCCATGGCCGTGACTTCAGGGCCCATGTCCTCGATCAGGCGCAGCTTGTACTCCTCGCCGCGAGCCTTGAAGACCTCGACCACCTCGGCACGCGGCGTCATCTTCTTGATGACGTCGTAGTCCTGCGCGATCAGTTCCTGCATGCGCTGCTCGACCGCCGCCAGGTCTTCCGGCGTGAACGGGCGCTCGCTGTAGATGTCGTAGTAGAAGCCTTCGGCGATCACCGGACCGATGACCATCTTCACGTCCGGGTACAGCTGCTTGACCGCATGGCCGACCAGGTGCGCGCAGGAGTGGCGGATGATCTCCACACCCTCCTCGTCCTTCGGCGTGATGATCCGCAGCGCGGCGTCATGGTCGATGACGTCGCTGGCATCGACCAGCACGCCATCGACGGCGCCGGCCACGGTGGCCTTGGCCAGGCCCGCACCGATGGACTGCGCCACCTGCATGACGGAGACGGGATTCTCGAACTCGCGGCGGCTGCCGTCGGGGAGCGTGATGGTGATCATGTGGATGCCGGGATTCGGAAATGGGGATTCGGGAAGGGGGAAGGCGGATCCGGACCGGATTCGCTCTTGCGAATCCCCAATCCCGAATCCCCCTTCCCGTGGCCGCGATGCGGCCAACAAAAAAGCGCCACGAGGGCGCCTACGGGATGCAGTGCCTCGGGCAGTACCAGGTTCAGGCGATGGTAGTGCTCATGTCGCACGCTCGGCCGGCGTTTCCGCGGGCCACCTCGTGAATACGGATGGCGCATCGGGCTGGCCCCAGAAGTCCGGAATCCACGCCGTGGAAGCGTGGTGGGCGGTACAGGGTTCGAACCTGTGACCCCTACCATGTCAAGGTAGTGCTCTACCGCTGAGCTAACCGCCCGGTCTGCCCTTTGCAGGGGCGCGAATTCTATCCCGGATACGGGGTCGCCGACAACCGGGGGCGCTGCTCGATGGCTCAGCCACCCAGGCTGGCTTCCTTCAGCCGCTGGATCTGGTCGCGCAGGCGCGCCGCGTCCTCGAACTCCAGGTCGCGGGCGTGCTGGTACATCTGCTGTTCCAGCGCCTTGATGCGGGCCACCGCCTTGGCCGGCTCCATCACGCCGTACTCCACAGGCTCCTCGGCCACGCGCCGCCCCTTGCCCCGCCCGGCCTTGCCCTCGTTGGCCGCTTCGCTGCGCGCGCCCTCCAGGATGTCCACGATCGGACGCGCCACCGACTTGGGCGTGATGCCGTGCTCCAGGTTGTACTCCACCTGCTTCTCGCGGCGCCGACCCGTTTCGTCGATGGCCGCCTGCATCGAGCGGGTCATGCGGTCGGCGTACAGGATCGCCTTGCCCCGGAGGTTGCGGGCGGCGCGGCCGATGGTCTGGATCAGCGAGCCGGTGGAACGGAGGAAGCCCTCCTTGTCCGCATCCAGGATCGCCACCAATGAGACTTCCGGCATGTCCAGTCCCTCGCGCAGCAGGTTGATGCCGACCAGCACGTCGAACTTGCCCAGCCGCAGGTCGCGGATGATCTCCACGCGCTCCACGGTATCCACGTCCGAATGCAGGTAGCGCACCTTGATGCCGTGCTCGCCCAGATACTCGGTCAGGTTTTCGGCCATCCGCTTGGTCAGCGTGGTGACCAGCACGCGATCGCCCCAGGAGACACGCAGGTTGATCTCCGACAGCAGGTCGTCCACCTGCGTGCCCACCGGCCGGATTTCCACTTCCGGATCGATCAGGCCGGTCGGACGCACCACCAGTTCGACGATCTCGCCATTGGACTCGCGCAGCTCGTAAGGCCCCGGCGTGGCCGACACATAGATGCTGCGGGGGGAGCGCGCCTCCCATTCCTCGAAGCGCAACGGCCGGTTGTCCAGCGCCGACGGCAGGCGGAAGCCGAATTCCACCAGTGTCTCCTTGCGCGAACGGTCGCCCTTGTACATGGCGCCGATCTGCGGGATGGTCACGTGCGATTCGTCGATCACCAGCAACGCATCGGCCGGCAGGTAGTCGAACAGGGTCGGCGGCGGTTCGCCCGGCGCCTTGCCGGTCAGGTGGCGCGAGTAGTTCTCGATGCCCGAGCAGAAGCCGACCTCCGCCATCATTTCCACGTCGAACTGCGTGCGCTGGGCCAGGCGCTGCGCTTCGACCAGCTTGTTCTGCGCATACAACTGCTCCAGCCGGTCCTTCAGCTCGACCTTGATCGTGTCGATGGCGGCGAGCACGCGCTCGCGAGTGGTGGCGTAGTGGGTCTTGGGGTACACCGTGTAGCGCTGCAGCTTGCGCAGCGACTCGCCGGTGAGCGGATCGAACAGGCTGAGGCCCTCGACCTCGCCATCGAACAGCTCGATGCGCAGGGCTTCGGCATCGCTTTCCGCCGGATGCACGTCGATGATCTCGCCGCGCACACGGAACGTGCCGCGCTGCAGTTCGTATTCGTTGCGGGTGTACTGCAACTGGGTCAGGTGGCGGATCAGCTCGCGCTGGTCGATCCGCTCGCCCAGCGACAGGATAAGACGCAGCGACAGGTAGTCCTCCGGCGCACCCAGGCCGTAGATCGCCGACACGGTGGCGACCACCAGTGCATCGGGCCTGGACAGCAGCGTCTTGGTGGCGGCCAGCCGCATCTGCTCGATGTGCTCGTTGATCGAGCTGTCCTTCTCGATGAAGGTATCGCTGGCCGGCACATAGGCTTCCGGCTGGTAGTAGTCGTAGTAGCTGACGAAATACTCGACCGCGTTGTGCGGAAAGAACGCCTTGAACTCGCCGTACAGCTGCGCCGCCAGCGTCTTGTTGGGCGCCATCACGAGGGTGGGCTTCTGGATCTGCTGCACCACGTTCGCGATCGTGTAGGTCTTGCCCGAGCCCGTCACGCCCAGCAGCGTCTGCTTGGCCAGGCCCGCCTGGAAGTTCTCCACCAGCTTCTCGATGGCGCGGGGCTGGTCGCCCGCCGGCGAATACGGGGAAACAAGCTGGAAACGATCGGTCATCGCGGGCCGTCCGGGAGTCGACCGTTGAGTATAGCCCCGGGGATGTGATCGCTTCGGCAGGGATTTCCTACATCAGGACAGGGACTGCCCTGATGGCGCGCTCCGCTCCCTCGCTCGATGCTGGGGTCGCCGGAACATTCAAGGAGCCGCGCCATGGCAAGGATGCCATCGTCTTCACCCTGTCCTCATTCCCCGCAGACGAATCGTCGCCATCGGGGTGTCACCCTGCTGGAGCTGGTCGTGGCGATGTCCGTGCTGGCAATCCTGACCGCAGTGGGCATCCCCTCGTTCCGAGCGTTGCAGAAACGCAGCCAGGTGGATGCCACGCTGCACCTGCTTACCTCCCATTTCGCCTCGGCCCGCATCACCGCCATCACCCACAACGTCCCGGTCGTCGTATGCCCCAGCCGTGGGGACGGCATGTGCCGGCAGGACAGCGACTGGAGCGAGCACTGGCTGACCTTCCGGGACCCGGACGGCAACCGGCAGCCCGACGACACCTTCGATGTCTTCCGCAACGAGCCCGCGCCCCATGCGCCCGGGTTGCGCCTCCTGTCCACGGCGGGCCGGCGGCAGGTGCGCTACCTTCCGACCGGCTACAGCTCCGGCAACAACCTCACGGTACGCCTGTGCATCGATGGCGAAGTCAGCGGGCTGGTGGTGATCAACAATGCGGGCCGGATCCGCAGCGCCCGCCCCAGCGAACCCGAATCCTGCGTTCCCCCCGGCTGAACCTTTCCAATCAAGGCTTTGGCGCCGACGCCTGCACCCACCGCCAGCAAAACGCGCGGGAGAGGCCGAACGACTTGCCGCCGCGCCGACGTGCCCGCTACAATACGCGCCCCGCCCGAATAGCTCAGCCGGTTAGAGCACTTGACTGTTAATCAGGGGGTCGTTGGTTCGAGTCCAACTTCGGGCGCCAGATACCTCAAAGGCTGCGAGCGATCGCAGCCTTTTCTTTTTCCAACTCCCGCGACGCCGTTCAGGCGAACGTGGTGACTACCTGCACTGAATCCCGTCTCGAATGAGGCGATCAGGCGCGCCGGCCGCCGCCTGGCGCGTTCCGACGGCACCTGAAGGCCATGGCGAAACCCGATCTCCTTGGGATCGCTCCTGCGCGGAATACGTTTGTGCACACGCCACCAGCAAAAAAAGAGCCGCGATTGTTCGCGGCTCTGTTGGTTGCGCGCCATCCACGGAGGCCCGCAATCAGAAGCACTTCGCTGGCGTGGAGGAGTAGGAGCCTGACGCAGCCTTGGTTCCCCTCTCGTTGATGCTCATGGTGCCGCACTGGCTGTCACGACTTTCCTGTTGCCCCTGCGGAATCGCCGAAAGCGTATAGGAAGTCGCATCCGGTCCTGCCGAGAACTCGAAACTGTAGTGGTCACCCAGATCGTTGGTGCACGCTGTATCAGGCAACACCGCTCCTGCATACCCCATGTTGGTGGAGTAATAGCGCTCCATGAACTGCGCCTGCTCCATCAGGCATGCTGCTCCGGCAGATCTACGCGTCTTCACGATCTGTCCCGTGTAGCTCGGATAGGCGATGGCTGCCAGGATCGCGACCACGGCGACCGCGACCATCAACTCGATCAAGGTGAAACCCGCTCCTCGCTTCTGCATATCGACTCTCCTGCTCACTCTGAAGGCACCAGCTCACGCCAGCTCACCCGAGCGGGACGTCCACCCGCGGGCGGAGTGATTTCCTCGCTCTCGGTGTTGCCTGCGCCCCCGTCCTCAGTTGAGAAAGCACCGGTACCCACGGTTACCAATGCACTTGTCACGTTGGCTTCCGTCGGCATGCCGCCGGTGACGGCCACCGAACCGACGACGCCATCCCCCACGGTCCCGCCGCCGGCAAAGTAGCTGCCCGATTCCGGACTGGTTCCTGTGAAGAGATTGATCGCATTGAGGAATCCACTACCGACCGAGCTATTGCAGTCGCTGCCCGTCGGCGGAACGATCGAAGAAACATACATCGCCGAGCCATAGATCGTCGGCGACGAGACGACACGTTCCGGCACCGGAAGATCGATAAACCAGCCCAGCCTGCCCGCCGGCAGTAGGTCATAGTTCTCGAAGCCGCGTGTTCCTGCACCGGTATAGGGAATCGTTCGCTCCTGCAGGCTGGCACGCCCGGCGATCGTGGTCGACTGATCCTTGATGCCGTACAAGCTCTGCGTCGTCTGCGTGGCGACGCCGGGCATGTCGGTGCTCGATATGAAACGTCCCGTACCGAAGCCGACGAAGATGCTGCCGTAAGAGTCGCGCCCCACAGCCAGCCCACCGGTAATCGGCTGCGCCACGTTCGCACTGTCCCTGGCCTGGAACAGCCTGACGGCGGACGTGGGCAGGGTGGTGCCGCTGAAGTCCCAGCGCCAGACATTACCCTTCAGGTCGCCGCCATAGACGGTATCCACCTTGCTGTCGCCATTGAGGTCGGCCAGACCCAGCGACATCAGTCCATTGCCCCCACTGGCGTCGGCTACCAGGCGCGTCGTTGAGACGATACCCCCGTTCGCGTCCAGTTCGTACACAAACAAGGTCGCGGATCCGTTCGGGCTTTCGATGCCGTTGGGAACGAATGCATACGTCTTGTCGCCATTGCCCTTGCGGATCAGTACGCGTCCCAGCACATAGCCCATGTTGGGCTCAGTGGTCGTGTCCTGCGTCGTCTCGTCCCATAGCGCGGAGCTGGTCGTCATCGCCGTCGGATTTGTCACGTCCAGTGCGAATACACCGCGCCCGCCGCGACCCAATGCGGCAACCAGGATGTTCCTGCCGTTGCCCTGGTTGGCCCGGCTTGTCACGTCGATCTGGCCGTCGACGAAATAGCGATGCTCATAGGCCGTCGCGCTCAGGCTGGCCATGGCCGTGTAGTCGATGCCTTTGGGTACGTAGGAGAACAAGACCTTGCCCCGGTTCGAGGTGTCGGCGCTGTCGGCGTTGATGGCATGCAGCATGCCGTCGTTCGCGCCGATGTAGACGGTCTTGGTGTCTTCGGCGTACGCCGGGGAGGAGTTGACGATGTCCCCAATGGGATGGGTACGCCTGCGCAACGTACCGCCAGCCTGTCCAACTTCCCTGCTCCGGTCACCCCGCAGATAGGCGATGTTCTCGGCGGCAGTCGCTGCGTCGGTTTGGCCCGTACGCACCGCGAAGTCGGAAGCCGTGGCCAGCGAATTGTTGAACAGCGCCGCAGCACCGCCCTTCCTGGTCAGCACGGTACGGTTTGCGAAGTTTGCGTTGGCGCGCCCAGCCGCGAAGGTCTGCGAGAGAATCCAATCCGGCGTGGTCGATACGCCTGTCAGCGCACTATTGAACGGACTGGCGATCAGATCGCCCGCCCACGTACCCGAGGTGAAGCCCGCCACGAAGGTCAGCGTACTGGTATCCGTCTTCGTGGAGCTGGATGCGATATTGGAGCCGGAAGCGCTGCGCGAGTCGATGGCGGAGAGCGCACCGATCAGTGCTTCCGCAAACCGGTCACTGTTGTTCGCGACCACGAACTTGCCCCGGCCATTGAGCGCCGCGTGCCAGAGATCATCGATACGCTTGGGACCTGTCCCGCCTGTGGTTGGATCGACGTTCCAAGGATTCGGCGGCGCCAATTCCGGATTCAGCGTCCCTTGGAGGCCAATAGACACACCGAAGGTCACCATGTGCTGCCAGTCAGCGGGATCGGCTGCGCTGGTCAGCACGTTGTTGGCCATGGTCGCACGCAGATCCGTACTCCAGTATTTGTATGCGACATCTGCCAACGTATCGGTGAAGGTGTCAGGGTATTGCGGTGCGTTGTTGTCTACGTCGCGATTGGTAGACGCGTCGGCATTGCCCACCGCGACATAGCCGGAATCATCGTTCCAATAGCCGTCGGTGGTCAGGATCGCAAAATTCTGTCGACAGGTAAGCATTGCCCCCGTGGAATTGACTTTCCAGGGATCATCGGTCTGGAAGTATCGTGCTGCGCGCTGCAGCGCGCCCTTGAGTGGAGTACTGCCGCTAGCGCCAGCGCTCTGCAGGCGACTATAGAACGTGTCACGGCTGGTAGACTCGAACCGGCCGCCATTGGCAGCGTAAGGAATGGGATACGCCGGCGTGGCGCCTGCTGGCGACGCAGTGCCGCCACCCCGATTCCAAATGGTGTCGAAGCCCACACGATAGTTTCTGCCTAGCCGTCCGAATGCTTCTGAAGCACCCGCCTTTGCCATCTTGTTGCGGCTACGGTGGTACTGGTACCAGTTGGCGAAGTTCTGCAATTCCGCCTGCTGTAGGGCACTGGTGTTGCCACGGGGAGTCATGTCGGACCAAGCGCTGGCCGTCACTGTATAACTGATATTGGATACCGCGCTATATGCGTATATCCGGAAGCTGATGGTTGCGCGCGGAGAATTGATCGTGACGCTCTCGGCATTCGTGCTTCCGGTGCTGGTGGTCTCGTCACTGCTGCAATCGCTACGCCTTGTATAAACGTACAGATCGCCGTCACCGGAGCCGCCGGAAGTTTCGATCGTGACGCTTCCAGCGCCATTGGTATTTACGACAATGCAGTCTGACCAATCTCGCCGCCTGATCGACGAGATGGTCGCGGGCCCCATCAGAGTCACCGCCCCAAGCTTCTGGACAATGCCTCCGTTATAGCTCGTCGTCGCGCTGGAACTGGTGATCCGGTATTTGTCGTAGTTGCTGGTTGTGGTCCCCGGATTGGCCACCTTGGGCACGTAGAAGTACGATTCCGGCACACCATCATCGTTCGTCGCGCTCCTGAGATCCACCCGGCTCGCCGTAGGACTTGTGTAACTGCTGGCCGCACGCGTGAAATCGGCCTCCGCCATTCGCTGGCTTAGATCCATGCTGGACGTACGCCAAGGCCGATATGTCACGGCAGGATTGTAGTAAAGCGTATTGTTAACGTAAGACCGATCCGTGACGTTGTCGGCCAAGTCGGTGCTATCCCTCGAGACGCCCGTGGCCAGCATGATCGTGGATTCCATGGAGCCGGAGTCGTCCAGGATCATCATGATGTTGGGAGGAATGGCGTTGCCACCCGTCAGCAGCGGATAATCCGGAAACGACGTGGCGGCATGGACCGGCAATCCCGCCAGCGTGGCCAGTGCGGTCAGTCCCACCACGCCCATCTTCTGCAGCCAGTTGGGCCTGCGGGGCAACATCGAGTTCTTCGTCTTCATGATGCGCTCCATCAGCGCCGGTACAGCGATTGGAGGATCACCTCGCCGCCAGTCGGCGTCGTGGCGTAGGACGTTATGCGGTACACCGCCTGGGTTGCTCCGGCAGACGGTGCCGGTTTGCTCAGATCGATGCTCCCCGAGGCGCCGGATGCGGCGGTAGTGACCCGGCCGAAGTCCTCGATGACGAAACGCGGGGAGATGGTGACCGAGTCGCTCACGGATACGGGCGCCCCCGTCTGATACCCACCCGCCGTGGCCCAGAACCGGTCGGCGGCCCAGGCAGGCTCCGACGGAGGTTCGACCATGGCGCAACGACCCGCGCTGCAGCCCGATGCGGGGAACGTAATGACGCCGTCGCGTGCAGCGATCTCTGCCTGCCTCAGCCCCGCCTCAGCCACCTGGAACGCCATGCTGCGCGCGGTCGTGTTCGATGCCATGCGTTCCTGCATGATGGCGCCACGCATCGACGCGACACCCAGCAGAGTGACGATCAGGAGCAGCAGGAGAACGATGAGGAGCGCGGCACCGGATTGATTGCCACGAGCGTGACCGATGAAGGAATGGGTCTTCATTGGATATCCTGATGGTTCCTGAGCACGATGTAGTCATCCAGCGTACGACTCAACGCGGCACCTTCCGTGCCGGTCACGTCTCCGCGCCGCAAAGCCCCCTCGGCCGCCTGGAACGTCATTTGCACGCGCACCGCGTTCACGCGTGCCCAGCCGTTGGCCGCCGCCGTAACTGTGGCTGCATTCTCATAGGCAGCAGCGTTGCCCACCTTGTAACTCAGGTTCAGCGCCGTAACGCCCTCCGCGATCTCGCTGCGGACGCCGCCTACCGTCCGGTAGAGCGACGTACCGCCACGACCATTCGCGGCCACCGTCCAGAGCGCGCTGCTGGGCGCGACGACATAAGCAGGCGATTGACCGATGCCGCCGGGGCATGCGGCCACGTCCGCGGCGGTTCGGGCCACGCCCGCACCCAGCCAGAAGCAATAACCAGGATTGGCATTCACGGCCGCACAATCCGCCGAGCCCGATCTCGGGCGCGTGAAACTGGTCCCGCAATTGGCTGCTCCTGCATGACCCACCGTAGTACCCGCCGGTGTGATCCCACTGGCGGAGAAGACCATGGCGTAGTCGTTGTTGCAGACCATCAGCAACTGCCCATCCGTGATCCCGGCCGTCGCCGTACTGACCGTGATCGCGTCGGCAGGGCGCTTATGCTCATTCACGCTGTAGCTGATGCCGTTTGCTGCGTACAACGTAATCTCGTCCGAACCATTGGCCCCGGTACCATCCGCACCCGAGATGCCGTCCGAGAAACGTGACCAGAAGGCCAGGTCGGGCGCCGCCAGCTGGATGCCGAATATGTCGGAGTTGACTCCATCAAGGCGCAGGCACGGATTGTTGCCTGCCTCGCGGATGTCACGCGCCAGTATCTCGAATGCACTCCGCTGGTTTTCCTGGATCCGGCCGACTGCTTCGGTCGCGCCGTATACGCGCTTGTTCGACAAGAACAGACTGCTCGCGGCAGCGACCACCAGCAGTCCGAGCAGCAATGCGATCATCAGCTCGATCATGGTGAAGCCGCTTTGCTTGGCGGCGAATCGACGGGGCGAACTCGTCATAGCTGGCTCGTGATGTTGACGTTGACGGGCGTGCTGTCGTCACCCGTGGTGTTGGCATCGGTCCACTGCACGCCCACGCTGCAGGTCATGGTGTCCGCATCGCAGACCACTCGCCCCCTGGCATCGGGTGCCACCGTGGTCTTCAACCCGTCGAGCCATCCCATCAGGGTCCCTGGAGCGCCGCTCCCGTCGCCCTCCGTATAGATATTGGTGTTGTAACCGCCCAGATTGGCGCGATCCGACCGGATGATGTCCATCATCGAGTAGACCTGGATCGAAGCCTGCGTACGACTGGCCGAGCCCATGGTGTTCTTCAGCGTGAGCGCCTGCAGCGCCGCGATCCCAAGAACGCCGATCGCCAGAACCAGTACTGCGACCATCACTTCGATCAGACCAACCCCGCGCTGGGAGCTGCGTGGGACAGGGGGCAGTATTCGCTTCATCATGACCTCAGTTGTCTTCGGGCTCGGAACAATCGACGGTCGCTGCGCGTCGTGCCGTGCTGATCCTGCCGACACTCGCCGTCACGTCAATGCCGTTGTTCCCCGACAGGTCGGCAACACACAGGCCGATGGTTCCATTGGTGGTGCCTGCCGCACCCGCGCCTACTACGGAGAAGCCACTCGGGAAAAAAGTGAATGTATTGTCCCCTGCCGAGAGATTCGCGCTGGCTTTGATCGTGACCGCTTCGGGCAGGCTGCTATCGCGCAGCACCGTGTCGACGCCATTCCTCGTCATCACCGCAATCCATCGGCCGCCCACCGCATCCGCGCAGGTCGCACCATCATCGCTGGGGCAGACCACAACGCGGGCCCGATTGCTGACCGCGCTCGTCCTGGCGGTCTGCAAGGTCGCGACCATCTCGTTGGCCGAAGATGTCAACCTGTTGCTGCGAATGAAACTCGCCAGGCTCGGAGCCGCCATGGCCAGCAGGATCGCCGCAACCGAGACGGTGACCATCAACTCGATCAGCGTGAAGCCACGCTCGCGGCGGCTACCCCTGAATGTTCTACTGGGTCGCAACATGGCCTTCCCCCATTGGCGGCAAGGTATACCCTAGGGCAGTGCGTGCGGGCCGCGCCACCCGCCCCCGATAAGCGGGCAATTCCACGGCGTGGACGGCTCACTCCACCATCACCTCAAAACAGTGCCGAAGCCATTGGACCGCGCCCCATGAGTGCCCCCGCCCGAAGCCCCCTTGAGGCGCTTTTCCGAGCTCCCGTGCTGATTGCCGTGCTGCTGGCCGGCGAGGCGCTGGCATTAATCATGTCCTTGGCCTCGAATGAAACGGGTACGCGCCTGATCCAGTTCGGCCTCGCTTCGCTGGGTATCCAGTGGGTCTCCCTGGCCACCCTGTGCGCCCTCTATCTGCTGCGCCGCCCCTTGACCAGGCTCTCGCCGCACCTCCTCGCCTGGGTATGTGTGGCCCTCTTGCTTTGCATGACCTTGCTGGTGGCATCGGCGGCCTGGACCGTTTTCGGGATATCGATGCACCCAGCGGAAGGGAGGGCCTCATTTGTTCTCAGGATGCTCGCGATTGCGATCGTGGTTGGCTTCCTTACGATGCTGACCTACCAAAACTATTGGAACGCCCGCCAGCTGGCCGTCCGCGCCAAGCAGGCCGAGCTGGAGGCCCTGCAGGCCCGCATCCGCCCCCACTTCCTGTTCAACACCCTCAATACCGGCGCTGCGCTGGTGCACCAGCGTCCGGAGGAGGCGGAGCGGCTGCTGCTGGACCTGTCGGACCTTTTCCGTGCCGCGCTGGCGGGGCCGCGAGAGATCACGCTGGCAGATGAGCTTGCGCTGGTGCGGCGCTACCTCGAGATCGAAGGCCTTCGTTTCGGCGATCGCCTGCGCGTGGAGTGGCAGGTGCCGGTGGCCCTGCCTGACCTGGCCGTGCCCGCACTGTCGATCCAGCCGCTGGTCGAGAACGCGATCCGCCATGGGGTGGAGCCCGTGGCGACGGGAGGCGATGTGCACCTGCAGGTGGCGACGAACGGCGACTGGCTGGAGGTGACGGTGGCCAATGCCCTGCCCTCGGCGCCGGTACGGCCCACCACGGGCCATCAGGTGGGCCTGAATGCCGTCCGCGCCCGCATCCAGGCCATGACGCATGGACGCGGCAGCGTGCGAACGACGACGGTGGAAGGACGCTACACCGCCGTCATCCGGATTCCACTGACGCCGTGACCGCTCAGGTCACCACGCGGTAGCAAGGCCTGTACTCGCCGGCGATCTTCATGCGCCGCTGTTCCACGAACGCCCGCAGCAGCGCATCCAGGGCCTGCATCATCGCGGGTTCGCCGTGGATTTCGAACGGACCGAATTCCTCGATCCGGCGCATGCCGTCTTCCTTCACGTTGCCCGCCACGATGCCGGAGAAGGCGCGACGCAGGTCCGCCGCCAGGTCGTGCACGGCGCGTCCGGGCCGCAGCTGCAGCGCAGCCATGGCCTCGTGCGACGGCACGAAGGGCTGCTGGTAGTCCTCGGGAATCTGGATGGCCCAGTTGAAGAAGAACGAATCCTTCTGTTCGATCCGGTATTCGCGCACGCGGCGGATGCCGGCGCCCATCTTCTTCGCCACGGCCACCGGGTCTCCGATGACGATCTCGTAGCGCTCGGCGGCCGCGTCACCCAGCGTCAGCCGGATGAAGCGGTCGATCTGCTCGAAGTACGGCGCGGCGATGGTCGGTCCGGTAAGGATCAGCGGGAACGGCAGGTCGGCGTTGTCCGGGTGCAGCAGGATGCCCAGCAGGTACAGGATCTCCTCCGCCGTGCCCACGCCGCCCGGGAACACGATGATGCCGTGGCCGATGCGGACGAAGGCCTCCAGGCGCTTCTCGATGTCCGGCATGATCACCAGGTGGTTGACGATGGGGTTGGGCGACTCGGCGGCGATGATGCCGGGCTCGGTCACGCCGATGTAGCGCGTCCTGCTGCGGCGCTGCTTGGCGTGCGCGATGGTCGCGCCCTTCATGGGCCCCTTCATCGCGCCCGGGCCACAGCCGGTGCAGATGTCCAGGCCGCGCAGGCCCAGTTCGTAGCCCACCTGCTTGGTGTAGAGATACTCGTCGCGCGAGATGGAGTGACCACCCCAGCAGACCACCAGGTTGGGGTCGCTTGGCTTCAGGATGCGCGCGTTGCGCAGCAGGCCGAAGACGGCGTTGGTGATGCCCGCCGACGATTCGAGGTCGGCCGCATACTCCGGCCCCAGCTCGATGGCCGTGTAGGCCAGGTCGCGCACCACGGCGAACAGCAGCTCGGCCACGCCACGGATGATCTCGCCATCCACGAACGCCATGGCCGGTGCGTTGATCAGGTCGATGCGCACGCCGCGATCCTGCTGCAGCACCTGGATATCGAAGTCGGGGTACAGATCGCGTGCGGCGCGCGGATCGTCCGAGGCGCTGCCACTGGTCAGCACCGCCAGCGCGCAGCGGCGCAGCAGTTCGTGCATGCCGCCCGCGGAGGCGTCGCGCAGGCGCGCCACTTCCGCGCGGGAAAGCACGTCCAGGCCACCACGCGGATAGATGCGCGCGTCCTGGACCGGCAACGCCCTCGATGCCGTTTCACTCATGGGGTTTTCCTGTTCTCGTTCGTCAGGAGCGGGACTTTAGCGCAGTCCCCGCAGCAAGAGGAGCCCGCCCAAAAGAAAACGGCCGGGTTTCCCCGGCCGTTTCGGTCTTGCATGACTGCAGCGATCAGAACTCGTAGCGCAGCGTCACCTGAGCTGCCCAACGGGAGACGCCGGTATTCACGCCGTCGCCGTTGACTTCCTGGATCTGAAAGTCCTGCGCGCCGGTGAAGTGATAGGCGTACTTGCCTTCAGAACCCACCGGGCAGACGCCGCTGCTGATCGAAGCGGCGTTGCAGATGCCCGCGAAGTTCGCCACCGCCAGGTTGGAGTTGAAACCGGCGTCCTCGATCAGGCCCCACTTCTTGTTGAGCAGGTTGCCGACGTTCATGATGTCCAGCGTCAGCGACGACTTGTGGCCCTTCCAGAAGCCCGGAAGCTCCTGGCTGATGCGCAGGTCGAAGCTGTTCGTCCAGCCAGCGCGGAACTCGTTCGCCGGGGCATAGCTACCCGCGTAACGCTGCAGTTCCGGATGCTTGGCCAGCCACTCGAAGAACGCCGCTTCCTGCTGCGCGCCGGTGGTCGTGACGCCGTTCTGGGTGAGGTTGGTGAACACCACATCGCCCGGGCCGTTCGGCACATAGAACAGGTCGTTGAAGGTGCGGCTGTCGCCGTTGGCATCGTTCCAGAAGACGTAGCTGAACGGACGACCGCTGCGGCCTTCATAGAACAGCGACGCCGTGGTCGCGTAGTCGCCGAAGAACGCCTTCTTGAACGTCAGCGCGCCGCTGATGCGGTCCTTGATCGCATAGCGCGAATTGACCAGCACGTCCTCGTTGGCGTTGAACATCGGATTGTTGTTCCAGTTCGACGTGTTCTGCGAGCTGGTCAACGGGCTGACTTCCTTGGCCGCCGTGTAGGTGTAACCCACCATCCACGACCAGTTCTCCGACATGGGCTTCTCGAGGCTGACGGTGAGCTGCTGGCTGTGGCCCTTGTCGGTATTGCGCAGCAACATGACGTCGCCGACGTACGAAGGACGGTTGTAGCGCTGCGTGCCACCGGATGCCGAGCTCAGACTGGTCAGCCAGCGCGAAGCGTCCAGACCGTTGTTGTTCCAGTACATCACGCGGCCATCCGGACCGGCGATGGTGTTCGGCGCACCCAGGTCCAGACGCTCCAGGTAGATCGCATCCTTCACCCGAGTCAACAGCAACTCGGCCGACGCGACCAGGCCGTACCACGGCAGCTCATGATCGAATGCGAGGTTCGCCTTCCAAACCGACGGCTGCTCCAGGTCCGGGTGGATGATGTCCACGTTCTGACGCGGCGTGCCCGTCGCGAAGTTGGTCGGCTGGTTGTTGGGATCCGGGCTGAAGATCGGACCGATGCCGCCGCTGTTGCGGACCGAGTATTCGACATACTGGCGACCGGTGTTCTGGTAGGCACCCGACAGCCACACATTCGGTGCTGCACCCATGAACAAGCCCACGCCGCCGCGCAACTGGGTGGGGCGATCGCTGTCGAAGGTGTAGTTGAAGCCGGCGCGCGGCTGCCACAGGATGCCGTCGATCAACTGGCGGTTGTCGTAACCGAACCCACCGAAGCTGCAGTTGGCGGGGCCGGTGCCGGCCGCATTGGGAGCCGACGAGATGCACTCGTTGTAGATCGGCTCGCCGCCGAAGGACGGCTTGTCGCCACGCAGGCCGAACAGCAGGCTCAGGTTGTAGTTGACCGCCCACGTATCCTGCAGGAAGAAGCCCGTGTTCTTGATAGTGAACTCCGCCGGGATGTCGGCGTAGCTTCCGCCGGGCAGCGGGGCGCGATAGTCGTACTCGCTCGGATTGCCCGCGATGAAGTTCGCCAGGCTGGTGAAGCGGTAGTAGCCGTTCTGGTTGCGGCCGTAGTAGTTGAAGATGTCGTTCTCGGCGTAGTCCACGCCGAACTTGATGGTGTGGTCGCCCACGAACCAGTTGCCCGCGAAGAACAGGCTGTTCTCCTTGGTCTGGATCACGTTGACGTGACGGTTCTGTTCCGTACCCAGCAGCACCTGGTTGTTGCCGAAGTCGATGCGGATGTGCGGCAGATTGGACGTGGGCTGCGCAATGGCATCGTACTCGCGGCGCGACACCTTCAGTTCGGTGGAGAAATTGTCGCTCCAGTCACTGAACAGCTGCGCGACCGTGCTTTCGAAGGTCTTGTTCTGGTTGTACCAATGCGAGCTCAGCGAGATCGCGCTGTTCCAGCTGCTCGGCGGCAGCTTCGCGACGTCCTGGGTCAGCTTGCTGTAACGGATGTTGGCGCGATGGGCCTCGTTGATGTTCCAGTCCAGCTTGACCGCGTATTCCTCGATGTCGGTATCCAGCGAATCGGCGCCCAGCAGCGAGCCGGCGTCGAAACCCCAGGTGTCGGCAGCGGCCTGGATGGCGGCGATGTTGGCGTCGGTGATCTGGCCGCGCCCGTAGGGCGTGTTCTCCAGATCCGGGCCCGGGGCGCCACGCTTGAACTTCTCGTAGTTGGCGAAGAAGAACAGCTTATCCTTCAGCAGCGGGCCACCGAGGGTGAAGCCGTAGGTCTCTTCCTTGTTGAAGCCCGTGAACGGATTGCCGTTGCGGTCGTCGCCCACCATGTCGTCATTGCGGTAGACCCCGTACACCGAACCGTGGAACTCGTTCGTGCCCGACTTGGTGACCGCGTTGACGACCGCGCCGGTACCGCCGGTGGTGGTCACGTCGTAGTTGGCCAGATCGATCTTGACTTCCTCGATCGCGTCGATCGAAACCGGCTGGCGCTCGGTCGGCAGGTTGTTCGACTCCAGGCCGAAGGGATCGTTGGTGCTGACGCCGTCGATGCGGATCGCGTTGTAACGCGTGTTCTGGCCACCGGCAGAGATGGCGCCGTCAGCCTTGCTGATCTGCGACACGCGCGGATCCATGCGCATGATGTCCTGGATGTTGCGTCCGATCGAAGGAGCGGCCGCGATCGCTTCCCGCGACACCGTGGTACCCGTGCCCATCTTCGACGCACTGAACACTTCCGATCCGCCCGCAACGCCGATCGCGGTGACCGTTTCCAGCGTGGTCATGTCGCCGGTCAGCGCTGCGTTGACCGTGTTGACCTGGTTGAGGTTCAGGAACACGCCGTCTTCGGTCTTCGTACCCGAGCCGGCCTTGGTCACGGTGATCTGGTACGGACCGCCCACGCGCAGGCCACGCGCGTTGTAGCGACCGCTGGCGTCGGTGGTGGCGCGGCTGACCGTACCGGATTCGACGTGGGTGATGGTCACCTCGGCGCCGGCGACGGGCTGGCCGCCATTGTCGGTGACCAGGCCGCCCACACCGGCCGAGGTGCTCTGCGCAAAGGCGGGCGCGGCGGCGAGTGCGACGACGAGGCCAAGGCTGAGCTTGGACAGGCGAAGACGACGGGATTGGTTCATCGGATAAACCTCGGTACGGGAGTGATGTGGCGAAGCTGGCTGACGAGACGTGCGGAACCACCCGGTGGGGTCGGTTCTGAAGGGCGTGCTAGGGGTTCCCATGGCCCACGCGGCGTCCGCGGAGGTTAATAACAGGTTAACACGATAGGACCATTTTGTGACCGCGGCATGACAAAGTTCCGCGACGCAACATGACCGCTGTGCACCGTTCGCAGCCGCTCTGGAAGCCGGATCTGGCGCCTGTTGTCTTGGCCGCCGATCAGATGTTGGGGGGCGTCAGCTTGAGGTAGGTCCCCACCCCGTCCAGCACCATTTGCACGGAGATGGCCACAAGAAGCATGCCCATTAGGCGCTCGATCGCCGTCAGTACGCTCCTGCCCAGCCACTTGTAGAGCACCGTGGCGGAAATGAGGATGGCCGCCGTGGCCGCCCAGGCGATCAGCAGGGCCAGGCTCCAGTCTCCCAGCCGGTCCGGCTCGGAGCTGCCCATCAGCATGACGGCGGCCATGCCGGAGGGGCCGGCGACCAGCGGGATGGCCAGCGGCACGATGAAGGGTTCACCGCCGGGCGTCTCGCCCATCAGGCCTTCGGGGCGCGGGAAGATCATCCGCACACCGATCAGGAACAGCACGATGCCGCCAGCGATGGCCACCGACTCCTGGCGCAGGTGCATCAGGTCGAGGGCGTATTTGCCGCACCAGAGGAACAGCATCAGCACGGCGAGCGCGATCAGCAGCTCCCGGACCACCACGATGCGCTGCCGTCGGGTCGGCAGCGGCTTGAGCACACTGAGGAACACCGGGATGTTGCCCAGCGGGTCCAGGATCAGGAACAGCAGCATCGCCGCCGACAGGATGGTCATGCGCGCACTTTCCAGACCTGACCGCGGTGGGCGGCCCCCGCAGACGACAACAAGGTGACGCAGGCATCGGCGTAATCGGTCGCCTCGCGGGCCTGCAGGTCGTTGTCGTCCGCATAGGCGCGCGACCTCAGCCCGGTACGCATCGGACCCGGTTGCAGGGCGGAAACGCGAACGGACGACGAGGCCAATTCCGCATGCAGCATGCCCACCATCGCCGCGAGACCATGCTGGGCGATGCCGTAAGCGCCCCAGTAGGGCTGACCGACGCGTTCCAGATCGTCCAGCGCGAACACCAGCGCCGCGTCCTGCGCCTGCCGCAGCAGCGGCAGGCACGCCTGGGACAGCCACCACGGCGCCGTCAGGTTGACATGCATCACTCGGGCGAAGGCCGCCGGGTCGGTGTGCTCCAGTGGCGTCAGCCCCTTGAACTCCACGGCACAGTGGAGCACGCCGTCCAGATGTCCCAGTTCCGAGCGAAGGCGGTCGGCGAGCTCCGCATAGTCGTCGGGCGATGCGCCCTCCAGGTCGAGCGGATACAGCAGGGGCTCCGCACCGGCCTGCGCCACCGCGTCGTACACGCGATTCAACTTCGGCAGCTTGCGGCCCAGCAGCACCACCGTGGCGCCCGCGCGTGCGCAGGCGGCGGCGGCCGCACTGCCCAATCCGCCGTGCGCACCACTGACCAGGATGACGCGCTGGTCCAGCGCGCGCGGCGCGCGGGTAGGCAGGCCGACCAGGCTCACGGCGACAGCGCCTCGGCGACGATGCGCTGCAGCTCACCGGACTCGTGCAGCTCCAGGGTGATGTCGCAACCGCCGATCAGTTCGCCGTTGATGAAGAGTTGCGGGAACGTGGGCCAGTTGGAGTAACGCGGCAGGTTGGCGCGGATCTCCGGCTCCTCCAGCACATTGATCGTGTACAGGTGCTCGGCGCCCGCATCGCGCAGTGCCTGCACCGCGCGGCTGGAGAAGCCGCACATCGGGAACTGCGGCGTGCCCTTCATGAAAAGGACGATCGGGTGGCCATCCACTTCGGCCTGGATGCGTTCCATCACCGGCATGCTGATTTCTCCTTCCTTGACGGTTTGGCAACCACCGTCGGGTACACTTTCGGTCCGCTCCGCAGGCCTCGCCGGCGGATTGCCCATTGTAAGCCCTGGCATCGCTCCGACGATGCCCGGCATGCCTCTTGACCCGCCTAGCACAAGGAAACCGAGCCATGGCCATCGAACTGCCCCCCCTGCCCTACGACCGCACCGCCCTGGAACCGCACATCTCCGGCGAGACCATCGACTTCCACTACGGCAAGCACCACAAGACCTACGTGGACAACCTCAACAAGCTGATCGAAGGCACCGAGTTCGCCGATGCGTCGCTGGAAGAGATCGTGCGCAAGTCGCAGGGTGGCATGTTCAACAACGCCGCGCAGGTCTGGAACCACACCTTCTACTGGAACTGCCTCAAGCCCAATGGCGGCGGCGAGCCGACCGGCAAGCTGGCCGAACTGATCAACAAGACCTTCGGCGATTTCGCCAAGTTCAAGGAAGAGTTCACCAAGACCGCCATCGGCACCTTCGGCTCCGGCTGGGGCTGGCTGGTGCAGCGCCCGGACGGTTCGCTGGCGCTGGTCAGCACCTCCAACGCTGCCACCCCGCTGACCGGCGAGGACAAGCCGCTGCTGACGATCGACGTGTGGGAGCACGCCTACTACATCGATTACCGCAATGCGCGCCCGAAGTACGTCGAGTCCTTCTGGGCCCTGGTCAACTGGGACTTCGTGGCCGGCAACCTGCGCTGATCGCAGGCGCCCGCACCACGCGAAGACGGCCGGGGACACCCGGCCGTTTCCGTTTCACGACGCTGGCTGCGGGATGAATCCCGGCCGCCCTGGTGTCAACACGCACTGCGATGCGGGCGTTCCCCGAGCGTGGTCCCACCCGAGGAGAACACCATGGCACTGCGTTACGGATTGGCTGGATCCCTGCTCACCGCCCTGCTCGCGATGTCGGCGCATGTTGACGCCGCCCCACGCGATCGCGACAACAACCCACCCGGACCGGTCGGCGGCCGCGGCACCAACTGGGAGAATCCGCCGGGCTGGAAGGGCGGTCCCGGCGCATCGCCCGACCGGCGCTGGTACCGCCACGGCGGCAAGCGCTACGAGTTCGTCGTGATGAAGAACGGGTACTACTTCAATCCCCAGTACGGCTACTGGCATCCCCGCTACGGTCTGTGGAACCAGGCCAGGCGCTGCTGGTTCGACCTCGACGACAACCCGCCGGGACCGCGCGGTGGCCGCGGTACCAACTGGGAGAATCCGCCGGGCCCGAGGCGCGGACCGGGCGCGTCACCGGACAGGTTCGGGCGTTGCCGCTGAGGCGCGGCATCGCGCAGTGCAGAACGGCCGGGTGATCCGGCCGTTCTTCGCTTCAGGCGGTCGCCGACGTCAGGCCGTGAGCCGCGCGACGACCGGCGCGACCTGCGCCTGCCGCCCAAGGGCGACACCGACGCGCGCCAACGCATGGGCAAGCGCTACGGCATCGTCGGCACGCAGCGTGGCGTGGCCGACCTTGCGTCCGGCGCGTGGTTCCTTGCCATAGTCGTGCCAGTGGCCACCGGCCTCCTGCAGGACAGACGCGGCGTCAGGCATCTCGCCGATCCAGTTCAACATGCAGGCATGGCCCAGCGTGCGCGTCTCGCCGAGCGGGAGGCCCAGCACGGCACGCAGGTGGTTCTGGAACTGCGAGGTTTCCGCGCCCTCGATGGTCCAGTGGCCCGAGTTGTGCACGCGCGGTGCCATCTCGTTGGCGAGCAGTTCGCCGTCCCGATAGAACAGCTCCAGCGCGAACACACCCACGTAGTCGAGCGACTCCGCCAACCTCCGCGCGTGCGCATATGCCGCTTCGGCCAGCGCCGCTTCGACGTGTGCCGGTGCCAGGCTGGCCGACAGTACGCCGTCGACATGCCAGTTTTCGGTCAGCGGCCAGGTGCGGAACTCGCCATCGCGGCCACGCACGGCGACGACGGACAGTTCTCGCTCGAACGGAATGAAGGCTTCGACGATCAGGCCCACGGTCCCGGCCTGCGCACCCAGCGCCTGCCAGGCCGCATCCACGTCGGCAGGCGACTTGATGCGGAATTGCCCTTTGCCGTCATAGCCCAGTCGACGCGTCTTGAGGATGCAGGCGCCCCCGAGCCGATCGACTTCGCTGCGCAGCGCGTCGAGGCCGCCGACATCGGCGAAGGCGCCGACCGGAATCCCAAGCTCGCGGAACAGGCTCTTCTCGACCAGGCGATCCTGCGCCACCGCCAGCGCGCGGGGATTGGGAAACACGGGAACCCGCTGCGCCAGCCACTCCGCGCTCTCCGCGGGCACGTTCTCGAAATCGAAGGTGGCCACGTCGACCTTCGACGCGAACTCGGCCAGGGCCGACTCGTCGCGGTAGTCGCCGACCAGCAGCGGCGCGAACTGGCCCGCACAGGCGTCCGCCGCGGTGTCCATCACCAGGAAACGCAGGCCCAAGGGCGCGCCGGCGAGCGCCATCATGCGTGCCAGCTGCCCTCCGCCCAGGATGCCGACCGTCGTCATAGTGGCTGACGCGGGTCGTCGTGCGCCATCACGTCATCGGTCTGGCGCGCGCGGAACGCGGCCAGCGCCGCACCGATGGCCGGATGTTCCGGCGCCAGCATCGCCGCGGCGAACAGGCCGGCATTGGCGGCACCCGCGTTGCCGATGGCGAACGTGGCCACCGGGATGCCGGCCGGCATCTGCACGATGGACAGCAGCGAATCCATGCCATTGAGCGCCTTCGACTGCACCGGTACGCCGAGCACGGGCACCGCGGTCTTGGCCGCCAGCATGCCGGGCAGGTGGGCCGCGCCGCCGGCGCCGGCGATGATCGCCCGCAAGCCGCGTTGGGCGGCGGCTTCCGCGTACGAGAACAGCACGTCGGGCGTGCGGTGCGCCGACACCACCTTGACCTCGTAGGGCACGCCCAGCGCCTCCAGCTTCTGCGCGGCGTGCTGCATGGTGTCCCAGTCTGAGCGGGAACCCATCACGATGCCCACCACGGGGCTGGATACGCTGGCGGTCATGGCCGTCCTCGGTCGCAAAGACGTATTCTACCCTCCTGACTGAATCACCGATCGAGTCCCCACCTCCATGGACCGCAAACTGCTGGACCTGCTGTGCTGCCCCACCACCCGCCAGCCGCTGGCCATGCTGGAGACACGCGGGCTGGAAGCGCTGAACCGCGCCATCGCCGCGGGCCAGGTCAAACGCGCCGACGACGCGCCGCAGGCCGAGGCGCTGCGCGAAGCCCTAGTGACGCACGACCGCAAGACCATCTACCGCGTCGAGGACGGCATTCCCGTCCTGCTCGCCGAGGAAGCGATCGCCACCGCGCAGGTCGACGACTTCCCCGCCCGATGAGCCTGCGTCCGACGCCACCACCCGCGGACCTTGTGGCCTCGGATGCCGCGCGCACGCTGGCCGAGGATGTCGGCAGCGGGGATGTCACCGCCGCGCTGCTGCCCGACGCCGCCGACATCGCCTATCTGCTCTGCAAGGAAGACGCCGTCGTCGCGGGCCGCCCGTGGTTCGACGCCTGCCACCGCGCGCTCGATCCGGAGGTGCGCATCGACTGGCGCGTGCAGGACGGCGACCGGGTTCCGGCCGGCACCGTGCTGGCCACCTTGTCGGGCCGCACGCGCGCCCTGGTCACCGCCGAACGTACCGCACTGAACTTCCTGCAGACGCTGTCGGGCACGGCCACCACCACAGCCGCGTACGTGGATGCCGTACGTGGTACCGGCTGCACCATCCTCGACACCCGCAAGACCCTGCCCGGCCTGCGCCTGGCGCAGAAGTACGCCGTCCGCTGCGGTGGCGGACAGAACCATCGCATCGGCCTGTACGACGCCGTAATGCTGAAGGAGAACCACGTGCGTGCCGCAGGCTCGCTCACGGCCGCGATCCGTGCAGCCCGCACCGCGCAGCCCACGCTGCCACTGATCGTGGAAGTGGAAACCCTCGCGCAACTGGATGAGGCGCTGACCGAAGGCTGCGAGCGCATCCTGATCGACGACTTCGATGCCGCGTCGCGTCGTGAAGCGGTCCGTCGCGCCAAGTCCCCGCCGTTCGACGGGCGCATTCCGCTGGAAGTGTCGGGCGGCGTGGACATGACCACGCTCCGCGACATCGCCGCCGACGGCGTGGACTTCGTGTCCATCGGCGGCCTGACCAAGCACGTCCGCGCCATCGACCTGTCGATGAAGCTGGGCCCTGCGCCATGAGTCCTGCGTGTCGCCGCTGAGTGCCCTGCTGTGGCTGCTGGCGGCCGGCGCCGGCTTCGCCTACTGGAATGCGGCGCGTGCCGCGGCGGAACGCGCCGGCGAGCTGGGCCGCAACGCCTGCAAGGCGGCGGGGGTGATCTGGCTGGACCAGAGCGTGCACGCCAACGGCCTGCGCCTGCGCCGCGGCGAGGACGGCTGGCTGGGATTCGAGCGCAGTTTCCGCTTCGAGTATTCGCACGACGGCACCGACCGCCATGTCGGCCGGCTGGTCCTGCGCCAGGGACGGCTGGTGTCGTTCGTGGGCCCGGTGGCGCCGTCGGTTACGCCGCTGGGCCCGCACTGAGAACCCTGCAGCGCCTTCCGGCAGGCGCCAGCCGATCTGGGTTACTTCACCACGCGCAGGAAAGGCGGGCGCTTGCCGCCGGGCGGCGGGGTGTGGTCATCGGGCGGGGTATCCGTCGCTGGCGCGTCATCGCCGCTTTCTTCGCCCGTATCGGCATCGTGCGTCACGTCTTCCGGCAGCGCCATGCCCTGCCCCGTCTCGCGGGAGTAGATCGCCAGCACGGCGCTGATGGGCACGTAGACGGGCTGACTGATACCCCCGAAGCGCGCGGTGAAACTGACAGCGTCGTTGTCGATCATCAGCCGCACGACCGCACGCTCGGCAATGTTCAGTACCACCTTGCCTTCCTTCACCGCACTCGCCGGCACCTGGACGCCGGCCTGGGTGGCGTCCACCAGCAGGTGCGGGGTCATGCCGTTGTCGGCGATCCATTCGTTCAACGCCCGCAGCAGGTACGGACGGTGGCTGGTCATGCGGGAGGAGGCGTCGGTCATTTCATTTCTCGGCGGCCATCGCGGCGTGGCGGCACGCGGCCAGGCCCGGCGGGTTCGCCGGTCAGGCCGGGATCTCGCGCAGCTTCCTTTCCGCGTCGGTCAGGCTGCGCAGGAATCCGGGGTGGCGGAAGATGCGGTTGCCGTAGTCGTCGATGGCCTTGCCGTCCTTCGGCAGCGGCACGTCCAGCGACGGCAGGCGCCAGATGATCGGGGCCATGGCGCAGTCGGCCAGGCTCATTTCGGGATTGAGGAAGAACTTGCTGGCCTTGAACAGCGGCACGGACGCGGTCAGCAGTTCCTTCAGGCGCTTGCGGCCGGCCTCGGCCTGCTGCTTGTTGCCCAGCTGGATCGCCTGCACCTGCGGCACCCAGTCGTGTTCGATGCGCAGCATCGCCAGCCGCAGGCGCGCACGCGAAAGCGGGTCCACGGGCATCAGCGGCGGATGCGGATAGCGCTCGTCCAGGTATTCGCTGACGACGGATGCGGCGTACAGCACCAGATCGCGCTCCACCAGGGTGGGCACGGAATGGTAGGGATTGAGATCGATGAGGTCTTCGGGCGGATTCTGCGGGTCCACCGGCACCAGGTCGTAGGTGACGCCCTTGGCGGCGAGCACCAGCCGTACGCGGTGGCACAGCACGTCATCGGTGGAAGAAAACAACGTCAGTGTATTGCGCATACGTGGGCTCGCAGCCATTCACGGCTCTCCGACGACCGGAATCCGCCGATCGCACCGACGCCGCCAGCCCCTTGCTGACGGTCGCCACGGTCCCTGAGTGTGCAATCCCCGCCCGGAAAAGCCAAGCAAACCCGGCCGGCTTTGACCCTGTGGGTGCGGGCATGCGGCCCGCACCCGTGGCGTCGGACGCGCGACGTCGTTAGTGGACGTCCTTCCAGTACTCCTGCTTCAGCAGGTAGGCCAGGAACGTCAGCGCGGCCAGGAACAGGATCACCCACACACCGACGCTCTGGCGCTTCAGGGCCGCCGGCTCGCCGACATATTCCAGGAAGTTGGTGATGTCGCGCGCGGTCTGGTCGAACTCCTGCGCGCTCTGGCGGCCGGCCTGCGCCACCTTCAGACCCTCGACGTGGCGTTCGCCGGTGGCCGGATCGACCGGGCCGAATTCGGCGTGCTGCAGACCCTGCAGCTCCCACAGCGGGTTGGGCATGGAGGCGTTGGGGAACAGCTTGTTGTTCCAGCCCAGCGGGCGCGATTCGTCCAGGTAGAAGGACTTCAGGTAGGTGTAGATCCAGTCGCTGCCACGCACGCGCGCGATCACGCTCAGGTCCGGCGGCATCTTGCCGAACCACTTCTCGCCGCCCGCGGCAGGCATGGACACCTGCACCTGCTCGCCGAACTTGGCGCCGGTGAAGTTGAGGTTCTTCATCACCTCGTCTTCGGTCAGGCCCAGGTCCTCGGCCATGCGCGAGTAGCGCATGTACTTCAGCGAGTGGCAGCCCGCGCAGTAGTTCATGTACAGCTGCGCACCGCGCTGCAGCGAGGCGCGGTCGCTCAGGTCGTTGCCGGCCTGGAGCGTGGCGCCGCCGCCGGCGGCGAACGCGGAGAACGAGATCAGCAACCCGCTGGCGAAGACAGCTAGGCGAGAGGCGAAAGTCTTAGTCATGCGTCGTCACCCGCTCGGGCACTGGCTTGGTCTTGTCGATCTTGGTCCAGATCGGCATGGTCAGGAAGAACAGGAAGTAGAAGCCGGTCAGGAAGCGACCGACGATGGTTTCCACCGGGTCCGTACCCGGGCCGGCGCCGATCTTGCCCAGCCAGACGAAGCTGATCGCGAACAGGCCCAGCAGCACCTTGGACATCAGGCCACGGTAGCGGTAGGACTTCACCTTCGCACGGTCCAGCCACGGCACCAGGAACAGGATCGCGATGGCGCCGAACATCACCAGCACGCCGCCCAGCTTGTCGGGCACCACGCGCAGCATCGCGTAGTAGGGCGTGTAGTACCACACCGGCTTGATGTGCGCCGGCGTGACCAGCTTGTCGGCCTCGGTGAAGTTGTCGTGCTCCAGGAACCAGCCGCCCATGGCGGGGGCGAAGAACACGATGAAGGCCGCGATGATCAGGAAACCACCGACATAGAAGCCGTCCTTCACCGTGTAGTACGGGTGGAACGGCACGCCGTCGGCCGGCGCGGTGGGCGACCATCGGTTGCCCTTCGGGCCCTTCTTGATCTCCACGCCGTCGGGGTTGTTCGAACCGACTTCGTGCAGGGCGAAGATGTGCAGCACCACCAGCAGCAGCAGCACCAGCGGCAGCGCGATGACGTGCAGGGCGAAGAAGCGGTTCAGCGTGGCGTCGCTGGGCAGGTAGTCGCCCATGATCCACTCGGTCAGGCCGTTGCCGATCACCGGAATGGCGCCGAACAGCGAGATGATGACCTTGGCGCCCCAGAACGACATCTGGCCCCACGGCAGCACGTAGCCCAGGAAGGCTTCGGCCATCAGCACCAGGTAGATCAGCATGCCCAGGATCCACACCAGTTCGCGCGGCTTCTGGTACGAGCCGTACATCAGGCCGCGGAACATGTGGATGTAGACCACGATGAAGAACAGCGAGGCGCCGGTGCTGTGCATGTAGCGGATCAGCCAGCCCCACTCCACGTCGCGCATGATGTACTCGACCGAGGCGAACGCTTCCGCCGCGCTCGGCTTGAAGTGCATCGTCAGGAAGATGCCGGTCAGGATCTGGTTGACCAGCACCACGATCGACAGCACGCCGAAGATGTACCAAATGTTGAAGTTCTTGGGCGCGTAGTACTCGCTCATGTGCTTGCGGTACACGGGCATGAAGCCCGGCGCGCGCGCGTTGAACCAGTCCATCACGCCATCGGCGGTACGGGTGAAGATGTTCGCCATGGCTTATGCCCCCTGCGGGTCGAGACCGACGACGATGGTCGTGTCGTTCTCGTAGTAATGCGGCGGCACCACCAGGTTGGTGGGTGCGGGCACGCCCTGGAACACGCGGCCGGCCATGTCGAAACGCGACTTGTGGCAGGGGCAGAAGTAGCCGCCCTTCCAGTTCGGGTCGTACGGCTCGGGCTTGATCTCGGCGGCCATCTCGGGCGAGCAGCCCAGATGGGTGCACAGGCCGACCAGCACGGAGATCTCCGGCTTCAGCGAGCGCGTCTCACCCTTGATGTAGGCCGGCTGCTGGTCGAGGTTCTCCGACTGCGGGTCGCGAAGGTTCGCGTCCAGCGTGGGCAGCGCGTCGAGCACGGCCTTGGAACGCTTCACGATCCAGATCGGCTGGCCGCGCCATTCCAGGATCAGGCGCTGGCCCTCCTGCAGGCCACTGATGTCGGCGGTCACCGGGGCACCGGCCAGCTTGGCCCGGGCGCTCGGATTCCACGACTTGATAAAAGGCACAGCTGCAATACCGGCACCTACTGCACCCACCACGGCGGTGGTCGCAGTCAGGAACCGGCGTCGGCCCGTATTCACAGGCCCATTGACCCCATCGATGGCCATCCGGCACTCCGCAAAACAATCAGGTAGCTAAAAAGGCTGCCAAGGCCGCACCCATGGACCGGTACGGGCCGCAAAAGACGGCAAAGTGTAACGGATGGCTTAATGGGCCGACAACGGCTGCCGCGGAATCAATGGCTTGCGTGCATCTGGGACCACCTGTCCCGGCTCAGCGTGCGGCGACGGCCTGGCGGTAGCGGTCGGCCAGCACGGCCACCCGCTGCACGTAGCGCTGCGTTTCCTTGTAGGGAGGAACGCCGCCGTGGCGGTCCACGGCGCCTTCACCCGCGTTGTAGCCGGCGGCGGCCAGGGTGAGGTTGCCGTTGAAGCGCTTCAACAGCCAGGCCAGGTACTGCGCACCACCACGGATGTTCTGGCCGGCGTTGTAGCTGTCGGTCACCCCGAACCGGCGTGCCGTGGCCGGCATCAGCTGCATCAGCCCCTGGGCGCCCGCATGCGACAGCGCCATCGGGTTGTAGGAGGACTCGGCGTGCATGATGGCGCGCAGGATCGCCTCCTCCACGCCGAACTCGCGCGAGGCCGCGGCGATCTCGGCCTGGTAGGCGGAGGTGTTCAGGCGCAGCCGGCCGAAGTCCACGCCCGGGTTGCCGCAGGCGAAGCAGGTTTCGATGTAGCTGTACTTGATGGTGCGCAGGCTGGCGACCTGGGTGCCGCCGCGCGGGCGCGTGCTGGTGTAGTGCCGCACGCCGTCCTTGATGTAGGAATAGACCTGCCCGCTGACGACGCGGCGGGGACCGGTGGCGGGGGGGGTGGCCTGCGGCGTCGCGGCAGGCACCATGGCCGCAGCCGAGTCGGACAAGGCCGGTGTGACGGCCGCGCCCACGGCAGGCGGCGGCGTGGCGGGCCGCGAGACGGTGGCGACCTGCGCCGGACGGCTCCGGTCCGGGGTATAGCGGCTGATCACTTCGCAGCTGGCGCCGCTGACGCGCTTGCTGACGTAGTTCGGCACACCGTCAGCGCCGGTGCATTTGTACAGCGTGCCCGCGCTGGCCGGCAGTGCGGTCAACGCGGCCAGCGTGGCCAGAAGCGTCAGAGTCCCCCTCATGCCGCGCAGTGTCCCCAATTCGCCAGCGGTTGCCAAGTCCTTGTCCAACAAAGGTTTCCTCCAATCTGTGCGGCCGGTCGGAGTTCCAACAGCCGGCGGCACCGCGGCCCGGGATGGCCTGATACCCGCTATCAACGCCGTCCGGGGACGGTTCCGGCCGCCTCGGCCCGGCCCGTGCGCGTAAACTACGCCGCCCGCTCCTCCCACCCGACTGGATTAAGCGCCATGACCGGGACGCAAGCCCCCGACCTGCCGACCACGGCCGGCCCTGCCGTGACCGACCCCGCCCTCGTCCCCCTGCCGCAGGCCAGGCCGCGCAGTCCGGACGTCGTGCGCGGAAAGCTCTTCATCAAGACCCACGGGTGCCAGATGAACGAGTACGACTCGGCCAAGATGGCCGACGTGCTGGCCGCCTCCGATGGCCTGGAGCTGACCGACAACCCCGAGGAAGCGGACGTGGTGCTGGTCAACACCTGTTCCATCCGCGAGAAGGCACAGGAAAAGGTCTTCAGCCAGCTGGGCCGCTGGAAGGCGCTGAAGGCCGGTGACCGCGACGTGATCATCGGCGTGGGCGGCTGCGTGGCCTCCCAGGAAGGCGAGGCCATCGTCAAGCGCGCGCCCTACGTGGACCTGGTGTTCGGCCCGCAGACCCTGCACCGCCTGCCGGAGCTGATCCGCGCCCGCCGCGAGCAGAACCGGCCGCAGGTCGACATCAGCTTCCCCGAGATCGAGAAGTTCGACCGCCTGCCCGAACCCCGCGCCGAAGGCCCGTCGGCCTTCGTGTCGATCATGGAAGGCTGCTCCAAGTACTGCTCGTTCTGCGTCGTGCCCTACACCCGCGGCACTGAGGTCAGCCGGCCGTTCGAGGACGTGCTGGTGGAAGTGGCGCAGCTGGCCGCCCAGGGCGTGCGCGAGATCAACCTGCTCGGCCAGAACGTCAACGCCTATCGCGGGCCCTACGGCGACGGCGAAGTCGCGGACCTGGGCCTGCTGATCCGCACCATCGCCGAGATCGACGGCATCGGCCGCATCCGCTTCACCACCTCGCATCCGCTGGAGTTCAGCGACTCACTGGTGGACGCCTACCGCGACGTGCCGCAACTGGCCAACTTCCTGCACCTGCCGGTGCAGGCGGGCAGCGACCGCATCCTCTCGGCGATGAAGCGCGGCTACACCGCGCTCGAGTTCAAGCAGAAGATCCGCAAGCTGCGCGCGGTGCGTCCGGACATCTCGATCAGCTCGGATTTCATCGTCGGCTTCCCCGGCGAGACCGACGCCGACTTCGAGAAGACCATGAAACTGATCGAGGATGTCGGCTTCGACCAGAGCTTCTCCTTCATCTACTCGCGTCGTCCCGGCACGCCCGCGGCGGACCTGCCGGACGACGTGTCCGACGCCACCAAGCACGCCCGCCTGGACCGCCTGCAGAAGCACATCAATGCCCACGCCGCTGGCATTTCACAGGCCATGGTGGGCACGGTGCAGTCGGTGCTGGTGGAAGGACCGTCTAAGAAGAACCCGAACGAACTGACCGGAAAGACCGAGAACATGCGCTCGGTGAACTTCCCCGGCCACCCGCGCCTGGTCGGCCAGTTCGTCGACGTGGTGATCACCGAGGCGCTGACCAACTCGCTGCGCGGGCGCATCGTCGGCACCGACTGAGCCAGCGGATCAACCGACGGCCGGCAGGGGCACGCCGTCGCGCTCGTTGTCCCAGATCATGTGGATGATCTTCCAGCCCTCCTCGCCCTTGTAGAGCTGGATGCTGTTGATACCGCGCCTCTCCGGCACAGTATCGCCGGGGGCATGGCGCGCCTCGTAAGCGCTCCAGACGTGGGCGATGTTGCCGAAGATCCGGATCTCCCGCCCGGTCTCCACCTCGAAGAAATCCATGTCCGCCAACAGCGTGTCGGCGTTGGCACGGTATTCCTCCAGCGAGAACGACAGGCGCCACGGTGCACCCTGCGCATCGACACCCGTGCGGATCTGCCGGCAGTCCGGATGGAAGACCGCGTCCTGCGTCGACCAGTCGCGCGGGCCGGCAGGGCCCGAGATCATCGCGTACATGGCGTCCACCACCGCACCGATTGCCGCTTCGTCCATTGCCGCACTCCAGGGTCGTGATGAAGCGCCAGCCTATCAGTCCAGCCGCTTGCGGAAGCGCAGGATGGCCGCCGTCATCATCACCGTCGTGAAAGCCAGCAAGGCCAGCACATCCGCCCACAGTTCCCAGAGACTGGCGCCGCGCAGCATGACGCCGCGGATCAGGCGCAGGAAGTGGGTCAGCGGCAGCGCCTCGGCCATCCACTGCACGACCTTCGGCATGCCGGCGAACGGGAACATGAAGCCCGACAGCAGGATCGAGGGCAGGAAGATGAAGAACGTCATCTGCATGGCCTGGAACTGCGACTGCGCGCGGGTGGAGATCAGCAGGCCCAGCGTCAGGTTGGCCACGATCAGCAGGCAGGCGGCGATGTAGGCATGCAGCAGGCTGCCGCCCAGCGGCACCTGGAACAGCCACATGCCCAACGCCAGCACCACGGTCGTCTGCACCAGGCCGATCGCCACGTAGGGCAGCACCTTGCCGATCATCAGCTCGGCGCTGCTCACCGGCGTGGCGATCAGCAGCTCCATGTTGCCGCGTTCGCGTTCGCGCACGATGGCCACGCCGGTGAACAGCACCATGGTCATGGTGAGGATCACGCCGATCAGCCCGGGCACGATGTTCACCGCCGAGCGCCGCTGCGGATTGTAGAAGCCGACCACACTGATCGTGCGCGTCGCCAGCGGACTGCTGCGCCCGTCCAGCGGCATCTGCGCCAACTGCGCGGCGGCGCTCTGCACCGCATTGTCGCTGCCATCGACGAGGATCTGCACCGCCTCGCGACCTTCCGCGCGACGACGTTCGTGGTCCGGCGGAATGACGATGCCGATGCTGATCTCGCCGCGGCGCATCGATTCGACCAGTTCCTGCGGCGTCGCCGCTTCCTGCACCGGCTTCACGACCCCGGTGGCGACGATGTCCATCACCAGCGCGCGCGAGGCGGACGTGCGCGACTGGTCGGCGATGCCGGCCGACAGGTCGCGCAGGTTGGTATTGATGGCGTACCCGAACAGCAGCAGCTGCATCACCGGAATGCCGATGATCATCGCCAGGGTGATCCTGTCGCGCCGCATCTGCCGCAGCTCCTTCACCATCACGGCCATCAGGCGCCGCAGGTTCATGCGGCCTCCTCGCGGGCCGGCTGGCCGCGCGTGGCCGAGACGAAGACATCCTCCAGGTTGGCCGGCGCGGCCGAGACCTGTGCGTCGACGCCGGCCGCGCGCAGGCCCTGCGCGATGCGGTCAGCGGCCTGTCCGTCCTCGGCCATCAACACGCGCAGCAGGTTGCCGATCTGCGCCACGCTGATCACACCCGGCAGACCGACCAACGCCTTCTGCGCCTGGCGCGGCTGCGCGGCGTCCACCACCAGCGTGCGTCCGGCCAGTTCGCCGGTCAGTGCATCCGGCGTACCGTCCGCGACGAGGACGCCGCGGTCGAGGATGGCGATGCGGTGGCAGCGCTCGGCCTCGTCCATGTAGTGCGTGGACACCAGCAGCGTGGTGCCGGCGTCGGCGAGATCGAAGAGCTTCTCCCAGAAATCGCGACGCGATTCCGGATCCACCGCACTGGTCGGTTCGTCGAGGAACAGCAGTTCCGGCTGGTGGATCACCGCGCCGGCCAGTGCCAGACGCTGCTTCTGCCCGCCGCTCATCGTGCCAGCCAGCTGCTTCTGGCGGTCCTGGAAGTGGTACTGCTCGACCAGCTCATCGATCCTTCGCCTCGCCTGCGCGCGCGGGATGTCCTGCACGGCCGCCAGGAATTCCAGGTTCTCACGCACCGTCAGGTCCTCGAACAGCGAGAACTTCTGGGTCATGTAGCCTATGCGGGTGCGCAGTTGCTCGGCCTGTTCCGGGATACGCAGACCCAGCACTTCGATGTCGCCCGCCGTCGGCGTGAGCAATCCGCACAACATGCGGATGGTGGTGGATTTTCCGGAGCCGTTCGGGCCGAGGAAGCCATAGACATGACGACGCGGAATGTCCAGATCGACATCGTCCACCGCCACCAGTGCGCCGAAGCGCTTGGTCAGGCCACGGACACGGATCGCGCGTCCTTCCTCACTCGTCGCCATCGGACACCACCTGCAGCGGGGCCCCCACCGGGAGACCGGCAGCCTCCTTCCCCAGGCTGATCTCTGCCAGGTAGCTGAGCCGTTCCGCGTCCTGGCCGGTCAGCGCGAAGTAAGGAGTGAAGCTGGGCTCGCTGCGGATCATGCGCACCCGTCCGGTGTAGGCCTTCTTCTGGCCATCGAGGCGTACCTGCACGGTGTCGCCGACCTTCAGCCGGTTGCGCAGTGCCTGCGGGAGGTAGACGCGGGCATAGGGCGCCTCGCCCACCAGCATCACCGCCAGCGGTGCACCCACTGGCGCCTGGTCGCCCAGCTTGTAGGGCAGGCTGTCGATGCGGCCCGCGCGCGGCGCCACGATATCGAGCTTCTCCAGCGTCACCGCCTGCACGCGCGCCTGCGCGTCCGCCGCAGCGACGGCCGCTTCGCCCTGCGCGACCTGTTCGGCGCGCGTGCCGCGCTCCAGTTCCAGCAGCGCCGCCTGTGCGACCCGCACCTGGGCCCGCGCACTCTGCGACGCGGCACGCGCACGATCCACCTCGGAGGCGGCGACCAGGCGCTGGCGGCCCAGTGGCTGCAGGCGCGCGTAGTACGCGTCGGCATCCCGGGCCTGCGCCTGCGCGGCGGCCAGGCTGGCGCGCGCCTGTGCGATGGCCTCGCCGCGGGGACCGGCACGCAGTTCGGCCAGCGCTTCGCGGCGTTGCGTGGCCTGGGCCTGTGCGGCCGCCAATTGGGACTGGGTACGGGTCAGTTCCAGTTGCAGCAATGGCGCGCCGGCCACCACCTGCTGGCCTTCGCGCACGTCGATGCGGACGATCTTCTCGGCCACCGGCGCGGGCAGCGTCACCCGGTCCCATTCCAGCGTGCCCAGGGCCTGCGGCGCGTCCGCCCTGCAGGCGGCCAGCACGAGCATCGCCGCCGCCAGCGCGACGCTTCGCGGTTCACTTCGCATGATCAAGCTCCAGTCCGCGATCCAGCAGCACCAGCGTGTGCCGGCGCAGGTCGTTGAAGTCGATGCCGTCGGCGCCGAACAACTGGCGCCAGATCGGCGCGCTGGCCATCGGGAACATCGTCAGCCCGATCAGCGACACCATCAGCAGGCGCGGATCGAGGTCGGGGTTGAGCTGGCCGGCCTGCTGCGCGGCGGCGAAGCGGCCGGCCATCATCGTCGGCAGCAGCGGGCCGACTTGGCGGATCATCATGTCGCGCAGCGCGCCGCCCTCGCACAGGATCTCGCGCACCCACAGTGTGGGCAGCCACGGATGCTCGGCCACCACCGTGCCGATGCCGTGCACGAAGCCGGCGACCAGCCCCGCGACATCCCCATCCCCGGCCTGCATCACCGGCGCGCGCATCTTCGCCACGACCGGCAGCAACCGCTCGGTCACCACCGCTTCCTGCAGCTGCGCCTTGTCGCCGAAGTAGTAATGCACCAGCGCGGGCGTCACCCCGGCCTCCTTGGCGATGTCGCGCAGCGAGGTGGCCGCGATGCCACCACGGACGAAACAGGCCAGCGCCGCGTCCAGCAGGGTGGCGCGCAGGTCGGCGGTCTCGGCGGTGGGACGGCGCCCACGGGCGCGCTTGCGGGGGGCGGCTTTGGGCGGACCGTCCGTCCTGGCCCGGGGAGGTGTCGTCGTTGTCATGGGATTTATTTAATTTTCCATTTAATTAAATTTCAAGCCCGTTCCGACGAGCGGCGGGAAGGTGGCCGGCCACAGGCCGTCGCGCTACCCTGCGCGCCCGCCTTGCGTTTGCCAGGATCGCCGCCATTTCCTCGGATAGCCCCCGCCTGTGGGTGTTCACGCTGGAAGCCCGGCCGCGCGCCGACAGCCCCGACTTCGTTGAAGCCGGCGGTGCGTACGTCACCTGCTACCAGAAACCCGGATTCGCCGACGACCCCATGCGGCGCGCATCCGAGTTCATCCGCGAACAGGGCTGGGTGGTCGTGGCGGTGGAGGACGAACCGGTGCAGGTCGACCGCGACGAAGCCCCCAATGCCGACCACTTCGACCAGGCCCTGGTCGACGACGAGGTCTACGTGTTCAACCAGTGGCCGGTCGAGGATGCCGACGACCAGACGCGCCACTAGCCCCCGACTACATCGAACCCCTGCCCCATGACTGCCCCCAGCAAGCGCGAATTCACCCTGGAACCCGAAAACACCGAACGCCTGGCCAATCTGGCCGGCCCGTTCGACGCCCACCTGCGCCAGATCGAACTGCGGCTGGGCGTGGAGATCGCCAACCGCGGCGCCGTCTTCCGCGTCACCGGCCCCGCGAAGGCCGTGGCCGCGACCGAAAAGCTGCTGCATGCGCTGTACCAGGAAGCCGCCAGCGAGACTTTCGACAGCGAGGCCATCCACCTGCGCCTGACGGCCGCCCACGTGGACCAGGTGGCCGACGACGGCTACGCGCCGCAGGACGTGGCCATCAAGGTCAAGCGCGGTACCGTGCGCGGCCGCGGCGCCAACCAGGCCAAGTACCTGCACGCCATCGCCACCCACGACATCAACTTCGGCCTCGGCCCGGCCGGCACCGGCAAGACCTTCCTGGCCGTCGCCAGTGCGGTGGAAGCACTCAACGAGTCGCGGGTGCAACGGCTGATCCTGGTGCGCCCGGCGGTGGAGGCCGGCGAGAAGCTGGGCTTCCTGCCCGGCGACCTGTCGCAGAAGGTCGACCCGTACCTGCGGCCGCTGTACGACGCGCTGTACGAGATGCTGGGCGTGGACAAGGTGGTCAAGCTGCTGGAGAAGAACGTCATCGAGATCGCCCCGCTGGCCTACATGCGCGGCCGCACGCTCAACGATGCGTTCGTCATCCTCGACGAGGCGCAGAACACCACCATCGAACAGATGAAGATGTTCCTCACGCGCATCGGCTACGGCAGCACGGCCGTGGTCACCGGCGACCTGACCCAGATCGACCTGCCCAAGCACCAGAAGTCGGGTCTGAAGGATGCACTGGACGTCCTGCGCGACGTGGACGGCATCTCGTTCACCTTCTTCACCAGCCGCGACGTGGTGCGCCACCCGCTGGTGGCGAAGATCGTGCGGGCTTACGATGCGCGTGACGGCAAGGATGCGGAGTCGGCCGAGCAGCCTTCCTGATCGCCGTCATCCCCGCGCAAGCGGGGATCCAGGTTGGTCTTCCCCTTGGCTTGCATGAGCCCGTCATCACGCAACATCGGAATGGATGACCCGTCATGCGGCTGTTGAAAGTCCGGCATGCGCCGGAATGACGAGCGAAAAAACATGACCCAAGGCCCCGTCCGTCTCGACGTTTCCGTCAGCTATGCGCTGCCGCGCACCGGCATCCCGTCGGCGGTGAGCTTCCGCAAGTGGGTGGCCGCGGCGCTGGCCGGCCGCATCCGCGAAGCCGACCTCGCCATCCGCATCGTCGACAGCAAGGAAGGCCGCGCGCTCAACCGGCATTACCGCGGGCGCGACTATGCCACCAACGTGCTCAGCTTCCCGGCCGAGATGGCCGAGGGCGTCAAGCTGCCCAAGGGCGTGAAGATGCCGCTGCTCGGCGACCTGGTGATCTGCGCACCGGTGGTCGCGCGCGAGGCGAAAGAGCAGAAGAAGCCGCTGGCCGCGCATTACGCCCACATGACCGTGCACGGTGCGCTGCACCTGCTGGGCTGGGATCACGAGGACGACAAGGAGGCCGAGTGCATGGAGCAGCTGGAACGGGAGATCCTGGCCGAACTCGGCATCGCCGACCCCTACGCGGAAGACTGATCATGCTGCGCTCCCTGTTGCTCGCGTCCTGCGTGGCGCTGACCCTGCCCGTCGCCGCGCGCGCCCAGACCGGCGCGACCGACCTCGCGTCCCTGATCGAATGCCGTGGCGACATCGCCGGCCTGACCGCACTGGCACCCGCACTGGAAGACCCGCTGAAGGCGGTCGCCCTGGGCTGGCAGCCGCTGCCGCAGGCGAACATGTTCATGACCGAATACCGCCTGGCCTCGCCGATCCGCGTGTTCGGGCACGGCACGGACCACATCGCCTTCACCGGCAGCAGCGTGATGGCGATCCTGGACCTGCCCGACCCCCGCCCGCTGGCCAGCGAACTCGGGCTGGAAACGGCCATCGATACGCCGGCCAAGGCCATGTTCGGCAAGGAACTGCGCAGCGAGGAATCCCGCGATGCCGAAAGCGGCCAGGTGCTGATCGAATCCGTCGTCCTCAACGTCAGCAACGTGTCCTCGCATCCCGGGAAGACCCTGGTGGGGTGCAGCTACAGCCTGGACCTGCCCGAGGATGCTCCAGACACCGACGCGCCCGCGCCCGAAGGGGCGCCCCCGCCTGCGTCCGGCGGACAACCGCGCTAGACTGAACCCCACGCCCCCGCGGGGCGACCATTTCCACGAGATGTCAGAAGACGACAGTACCCACGCGCCGGACGGCTCCGACAAACCTTCGGAGAAGCGGCGCTCCTGGCTGGACCGCCTCAGTTCGGCGTTCTCCGGCGAACCCAGCACACGCGACGACCTGGTGGAGTTGCTGCGCGACGCGCAGTCCGACGGGCTGATCGGCGGCGACACCCTGAAGATGATGGAAGGCGCCATCGCCGTGGCCGACCTGACCGTGGGCGACGTGATGGTGCCGCGCGCGCAGATGGTATCGCTGCCGGTGGAGGCGCGCTTCCTGGACCTGATGAAACAGGTGGTGGAATCCGGCCATTCGCGCTTCCCCGTTCACGGCGACAACAAGGACGAGATCCTGGGCATCCTGCTGGCCAAGGACCTGCTGCGCGGGGTGGTGGCCGACAACGGCCCCGGCACCGTGCGCGAGCTGCTGCGGCCGGCGGTACTGATTCCCGAATCGAAGAAGCTGAACCTGCTGCTGAAGGAATTCCGTCTGTCGCGCAACCACATGGCGATCGTGGTGGACGAGTACGGCGGCGTCGCCGGCCTGGTGACCATCGAGGACGTGCTGGAACAGATCGTGGGCGAGATCGACGACGAGCACGACGAAGCCGAGGACGGTGCCGCGCTGATCGCCGCGCAGGCCGACGGCCAGTTCGTGGTGGATGCGCTGACGCCCATCGCCGACTTCAACGAACGCTTCGGCGCCGACTTCCCGGACGACGAGTACGACACCGTCGGCGGCCTGGTCACCGCCGCCATCGGCCATCTGCCCGAAACCGGCGAGGAACTGACGCTGGGCCGTTTCCTGTTCCGGGTGGCACGGGCCGATGCGCGCCGCGTGCATGCGTTCCATGTCGGAGTGCTGGCGGATGCGTAGCGCGATCGCGCGCCTGGCGCTGCTGGGCGCGCTGTGGCTGCTGGCCGCCGCGGCATGGGCGGCGCCGCGCATCGGCGTGGCGACCATGCAGCCCGGCGAGGTGTTCTTCGAGCGCTTCGGCCACAACGCCATCATCGTGGTGGATCCTGCCAGCGGCGACGCCATCTCGTACAACTTCGGCTTCTTCGATCCATCCGAAGCCGACTTCGTCGGCAACTTCGCGCGCGGCCACATGATGTACTACCTGGTCGCGCTGCCGTTCGAGCAGGACCTGGCGCAGTACCGCGACAGCGGCCGCGGCGTGTCGATCCAGTGGCTCGATGTCGGGCCCGACCAGGCGCAGGCGCTGGCCGACGCGCTGGCCGAACGCGCGCGGCCGGAAAACGCACGCTATCGCTACGACTACTTCACCTCCAACTGTTCCACCCAGGTCCGCGACGCGCTGGATGCCGCACTGGGCGGTGCGCTGAAATCGCAGCTTTCGGGTCGTTCGCGCGGCAACACCTTCCGCAGCGAAGCCGTGCGCTTGGCCTCGCCGGCGACGTGGATGTGGCTGGGCTTCGACGTGGGCCTCGGCCCGTCGGCAGACAAGCCGATGTCGCGCTGGGAGGAAGGTTACGTGCCGATGCGCCTGGCCGACAGCCTGCGCGAGGCGAAGAACGCCGCCGGCCGTCCGCTGGTGCAATCGGAAATGCAGCTGCTGCCGCACCGCATCGCGCCGGAGCCGGCCGAAGCGCCGCGCCGGTGGTGGCCGTGGCTGCTCGCAGGCGTCGTCGTCGCGGCGCTGGTCGCGGGGGCGGGACGTCGCGCGCCCCGCGTGATCGCGGCCGTGGCGCTGCCGTTGTGGCTGCTTTGCTTCGTGGCGGGCGCGCTGCTGGTGTACCTGTGGGGTTTCACCGACCACTGGGCCGCGTGGGCCAACCGCAACCTGCTGCTGTTCAATCCGCTGTGCGTCCTGCTGGTTCCCGGCGCAATCGCCGTGCTGCGCCGCCGCAACCCGCCGGTGTGGTTCGGCTGGCTGACGGTCGCCATCGCGGCAGGCGCCCTGGTCGCGTGGTTCCTGCACTGGCTGCCCTTGCGGCTGCAGTACAACCAGGCGTGGATCGCCCTCATGACGCCAATCCACCTGGCGCTTGCATACGTATTCATGCCGCGACGCTTGTCGCGCTGAGCCGCGCCACGCACGATGCGGCCCTCTGCTTATCGCGAGGGTCGCATGCACCGTTTCCTGATTCCGCTCTTCGTCCTGCTGTCCAGCGCCGCCGCGCATGCGGCACCCGGCCCGCGCGTGGCCTCGCCCGACGGCACCATCGTGGTGGAGCTGGCCACCGACAACGACGGCAGGCCCGCGTATACGGTGTCGCGCAAGGGACTACCGGTCATCGCATCGTCGCGGCTCGGCTTCCTGTTGCTGGATGCACCCAAGTTCGAGCGCAACATCGAGATCGTGCAGCCGCGCACGCGCACGTTCGACGAGACCTGGGAACAGCCGTGGGGCGAGCGCCGCCTCATCCGCAACCACTACAACGAACTGACGGTCACGTTGAAGGAAAAGGCCAAGCCCTTCCGCAGCTTCGACGTGGTGTTCCGCGTGTTCGACGACGGCGTGGGCTTCCGCTACCGCTTCCCGAAGCAGCCCGGCCTGGAGCAGGTGAAGATCAGCGAGGAACTGACCGAATTCTCGCTGGCGCGCGATGCAACCGCGTGGTGGATCCCGGCCGGCGAGTGGAATCGCGAGGAATACCTTTATCACCGCACGCCGGTTCAACAGGTCGGCGACGCGCAGACGCCGATCACCTTCAGGTTCGAGGACGGCACCCACCTTTCGATCCACGAGGCCGCGCTGGTCGACTACAGCGGCATGAACCTGACGCGGGTGGAAGACCGCAAGCTGAAAGCCGACCTGACGCCCGGCATCGGCGAAGGCAAGGTGGTGCGTGCGGCGCCGTTCGACACCCCTTGGCGCACGCTGCTGCTGAGCGACGATGCGGCGGGTCTGGCGATGTCCAGCCTGACGCTGAATCTCAACGAGCCCAATGCACTCGGCGATGTGTCATGGGTGAAGCCGATGAAGTATGTCGGCGTGTGGTGGGAAATGCACCTGGACCTGAAGAGCTGGGCCTCCGGCCCCAAGCACGGTGCCACCAACGACAACGTCCGCAAGCACATCGATTTCGCCGCGAAACACGGCTTCGGCGGTGTGCTGGTCGAAGGCTGGAACGTGGGCTGGGACGGCGACTGGTTCGGCAACGGCGAGGATTTCAGCTTCACCCAGTCGTATCCGGATTTCGACCTGGAAGCGCTCAGCCGCTATGCCCGCTCAAAGGGGGTGGTCCTGATCGGCCATCATGAGACATCCGGCAACGCGGCCCACTACGAAGAACAGATGGGCGATGCGTTCGACCTCTACCAGCGCGTGGGCGTGCCGGCGGTGAAGACAGGGTATGTGGCCGACGCCAGCCAGGCCAAGGTCACCGGCACCGACGGCAGGCGCCACTACGCGTGGCATGAAGGCCAGGACATGGCGCGCCATCACCTCAAGGTGGTGACCGAAGCGGCCAAGCGCCAGATCGCCGTCAATCCGCACGAGCCGATCAAGGACAGCGGCCTGCGCCGCACCTATCCGAACTGGATCACCCGTGAAGGCGCGCGCGGCATGGAGTTCAGCGCCTGGGGCCAGCCCGGCAATCCGCCGGAGCACGAAGCCAACCTCGTGTTCACCCGACTGCTGGCCGGCCCGATGGACTACACGCCGGGCATTTTCGGCATGAAGACACGCTCCACCGACGGCATTGCGACCACCTGGGCCAAGCAGCTCTCGCTTTACGTGGTGATCTACAGCCCGCTGCAGATGGCGGCCGACCTGCTGGAGAACTACGAGAAGAACCCGGCGCCGTTCCAGTTCATCAAGGACGTGCCGGTGGACTGGGACGACACGCGCGTGCTGAACGGCGAAGTGGGCGACTACGTGACCATCGCCCGCAAGGAGCGCGGCGGCGACAACTGGTACCTCGGCGCGCTGACCGACGAAGACGGCCGTACGCTCAGCGTGCCGCTGACCTTCCTCGATGAGGGCCGCCGCTACACCGCGCAGATCTACCGCGACGGCGACAAGGCCCACTGGAAGACCGCGCCGCAGGACATCGTGATCGAGGAACGCAGCGTCGCCCGCGGCGATACGCTGACGCTGAAGCTCGCGCCCGGTGGTGGGCAGGCGATCCGGTTCGTGGCGCAGTAAGGTTGCGGCTGTCTGTAGGAGCGACGTGAGTCGCGACCGCAGAGCCGCAACACCCGATGATGCCGATAGACACGGATCCTGCGCAGGCCTTGACGCGCCTTCCACAGGATCCGTGCGTGACAGACGTCAATGGACATGATTGGCACGGTCGCGACTCACGTCGCTCCTACAGGAGGCCCGCGGGCTTGTCGGATGTGGTCCCGTGGCGCACGATTCCCGCCATGAATGACCTCGCCGCCGTCGACACGAAACCCGCCCTGCCCCAGTGCGTCATCAACTGCGTGGTCTACGACCAGGGCGGCAAGCGGCGCGATATCGGCCTGGACGAGATCAGCGACGTGCTGGCCGTCGACGATGGCAGTTTCATCTGGGTGGGCCTGTACGAGCCGGCGGACGCCATCCTGGAGAAGCTGCAGGAAGAGTTCTGCCTGCACGACCTGGCCGTGGAGGACGCGCAGAATGCGCACCAGCGCCCGAAGCTGGAAGCCTACGGCAACTCGCTGTTCGTGGCCGTGCACACGGCGCAGGTGGTGGACGACCGCATCCGGTTCGGCGAGACCCACGCCTTCCTGGGCCCGCGCTACCTGGTGACGGTGCGGCACGGTGCGTCCCTTTCGTATGCGCCGGTACGCGAGCGCGTGCAGCGCGAACCCGATCTGCTGGCGCTCGGTCCGTCGTATGGGCTGTACGCGGTGCTCGACTACATCGTCGACAACTACCGGCCGATCATCGACCAGTTCAAGCAGACGCTGGATGCCCTGGAGAAGGACATCTTCTCCGACACCTACCGGCGGGTGACGGTGGTGAAGCTGTACGAGCTGAAGCGCGAGCTGACCCAGATGCGGCTGGCGGTGGCGCCGCTGCAGGACGTGCTGGCGCAGCTGACGCGGTCGCAGAGCGCACTGATCCCGGAAGAGGTGCGGCTTTACTTCCGCGACGTGCAGGACCACGTGCTGCGCGTCAACGAGTACACCGACACCCTGCGCGAGATGCTCACCACCGCACTCAGCGTGAACCTGTCGCTGGTGACGCTGGCGCAGGGCGAGATCGTCAAGCGGCTGGGTGCGTGGGCCGCACTGCTCGCCGCCCCCACGCTGATCACCAGTTGGTATGGCATGAACTTCGAACACATGCCCGAACTGGCCGGCCGCTTCGCCTATCCCGTCCTGATCGCCGGCGTGGCGCTGGCCTGTTTCGGCCTGTACCGCCTGTTCAAGCGCTCGCGCTGGCTCTGACGCCCTACGCCGTCGGATTGCGACCAAAGTCGAAGGCCGAATCGGCCATTACGGATTGACCGGCCTTCCGCATGGGGGGACCCTTGTCCGGACTTGTCGGAGGGTTTCCGGATGAACGGTTTTTCCAAGATCGGCTGGGCGGCGCTGGCGCTTCTCGGCGCGGTGTGCCTGGGCGTGGTGGCACTGCGCCAGGGCGAGCAGATCAGCGCGCTGTGGATCGTCGTGGCGGCGGTATCCATCTATCTGGTGGCATATCGCTACTACAGCCTGTACATCGCGAAGAACGTGATGGGGCTCGACCCGACCCGCGCGACCCCCGCGCACCTCAACAACGACGGCCTGGACTACGTGCCCACCAACAAGCACGTGTTGTTCGGCCACCACTTCGCTGCCATCGCCGGCGCCGGTCCCCTGGTCGGTCCGGTGCTCGCCGCGCAGATGGGTTACCTGCCCGGCATGCTCTGGCTGATCGCGGGCGTGGTGCTCGCGGGCGCGGTGCAGGACTTCATGGTCCTGTTCATCTCCAGCCGCCGCAATGGCCGCTCGCTGGGTGACCTGGTCCGCGAGGAAATGGGCCAGGTGGCCGGCACCATCGCGCTGTTCGGTGCCTTCCTGATCATGATCATCATCCTGGCGGTGCTGGCGATGATCGTGGTGAAGGCGCTGGCCGAAAGCCCATGGGGCATGTTCACCGTCATCGCCACCATGCCCATCGCGATCTTCATGGGCCTCTACATGCGCTACATCCGCCCCGGCAGGATCGGCGAGATCTCGGTGGTCGGCATCGTCCTGCTGCTGCTGGCCATCTGGTTCGGCGGCAAGGTCGGCGCGCATCCCACGTGGGGCCCCGCCTTCACCTTCACCGGCACCCAGATCACCTGGATGCTGATCGGCTACGGCTTCGTGGCCGCCGTGCTGCCCGTGTGGCTGCTGCTGGCGCCGCGCGATTACCTGTCCACCTTCCTCAAGATCGGCGTGATCGTCGCGCTGGCGATCGGCATCGTCATCGCCAGCCCGGAAGTGACCTCGCTGAAGATGCCGGCGCTGACCCAGTTCGCCAGCTCCGGCGACGGTCCGGTGTGGAAGGGCGGTCTGTTTCCGTTCCTGTTCATCACCATCGCCTGCGGCGCGGTCTCGGGCTTCCATGCGCTGATCAGCTCGGGCACCTCGCCCAAGCTGCTGGCCAATGAAACCCACATCCGCTACATCGGTTACGGCGGCATGCTGATGGAATCGTTCGTCGCCATCATGGCGCTGGTCGCGGCCTCGATCATCGAGCCGGGCGTGTACTTCGCCATGAACAGCCCCGCCGCCGCGATCGGCACGAGCGCGGTCGACGTCGCCGCGAAGGTCAGCAGCTGGGGTTTCGTGGTGACGCCGGAGATGCTGACGCAGACGGCGCAGAACATCGGCGAGGGCACGATCATCTCGCGCGCCGGTGGCGCACCCACGCTGGCCGTGGGCATCGCGGTGATCCTGCATGACGCGCTGCCCGGCGGCGACGCGATGATGGCGTTCTGGTACCACTTCGCCATCCTGTTCGAAGCGCTCTTCATCCTGACCGCGGTCGATGCAGGCACGCGCGCCGGCCGCTTCATGCTGCAGGACCTGCTGGGCAACTTCATCCCGCCGCTGCGCAAGACCGACTCGTGGGGCGCCAACGTCATCGGCACCGCCGGCTGCGTCGCGCTGTGGGGATACTTCCTCTACCAGGGCGTGGTCGACCCCTTGGGCGGCATCAACACGCTGTGGCCGCTGTTCGGCATCGCCAACCAGATGCTCGCGGGCATCGCGCTGATGCTGTGTACGGTGGTGCTGTTCAAGATGAAGCGCGACCGCTACGCCTGGGTCACGGTGGTCCCGACGATCTGGCTGCTGATCTGCACCACCTACGCGGGCCTGATCAAGATCTTCGACAGCAATCCGGCAATCGGCTTCGTCGCCCAGGCGAAGAAGTACCAGTTGGCCATCGCCGACGGCCAGTTGCTCGGCACGGCGAAGAGCATGGCCCAGATGCAACAGGTGGTGGTCAACAGTTACATCAACGCCGGCCTGACCGCCCTGTTCCTGTTCGTGGTGTTCAGCGTGCTGGTGTACGCGCTGCGCGCCATCGCCAAGGCACGCGCCAGCAGCACGCGCACTGACCGCGAGACGCCCTACGTCGCGCTGACCGACGAGCAGCAGAAGGCGTGGCTGTAGGCCATGGGCACCGAACTCGTCCCGCTCTCGCACTTCGCCACGCACAAGCGTGTGTGGCGGAGGCTGGTGCAGACCGCGCGCCTGTGCTGCGGCATCCCCGACTACGACAACTACGTCCGGCACGTGCTGGAGAAGCATCCGGACCGCGAACCGATGGACTACAAGACCTTCTTCCGCGAACGGCAGGAAGCGCGCTTCGGCGGCAGGAGCGGGTTCCGCTGCTGCTGAAGCAAGTTCCCGCTGCATTGACAGTTCAACGACCGCCCCTCCGAAAGAGGGGCGGCTTTTTTGTTAATCAGCCGCCGGCAAGCGCCTGCAACATCAGTCCCGTCAGGTAGGCGCAGTAGGTACCCAGCACGTACCCCAGAACCGCAAGCAGAACACCCACGGGCGCCAGTGCAGGGTGGAACGCGCTGGCCACAACCGGGGCGCTGGCGGCCGCGCCGATATTGGCCTGCGACCCCACGGCCATGAAGAACAGGGGCGCACGAATCAGGCGCGCAACCAGCAGCATCAGGCTTGCGTGCACCGCGATCCAGATCAGGCCCAGAAGCAACAGGAAGGGCTTGTTGGCCAGTGCCTTCAGATCCATCTGCATGCCGATGGTCGCAATCAGCACATACAGGAAAACCGTGCCGATCTTCGACGCGCCCGCGCCCTCGAGTTCACGCGCACGGGTCAGGCTGAGCACCACACCCACGGTCGTGGCAATCACCACCAGCCAGAAGAAGCGCGAATCCAGGCTGTAGTCCCGCAACCGCCATTCGGCAGGCAACGACGTGATCCACGCGACCAGTGGCTCGGCGAGAAAATGCGCGAAGCCGGTCGCGCCGATCGCCACCGCGAAGATCAGCATGAGATCCGTTGTCGACGCGATCCGTGCATGCTGCGCCTGGTAGCTCGCCATCCGCTCCTTGAGCGTTTCGATCGCCGAAGTGTCCGCCTTGAGCCAGCGATCCCAGAACGCCGCCCGCGACGCCATGAACAGCAGGGTTGCCATCCAGACGTAGCCGACGATCACGTCAACCGCCGCGAACTGCCCGAACAGGGTGGCGTCGACCTCGAACACCTCCTTCATCGCCGCCTGGTTGGCGCCGCCGCCGATCCAGCTTCCGGTCAAGGTGGTCATCCCGCGCCACGTTTCGCCTGCGACCGTTTCCGGATGGATCACCCCCATCGCCGTGAAACTGACCAACGCACCCAGCATCACGCCCACAGTGCCGGTCAGGAACATCACCAGCGCCTTCGGACCGAGCCGGGAGATGCCACGAATGTCCATCGACACGCAGAACAGTACCAGCGACGCCGGCAACAGATAGTCGCGCGCCATCGGATACAGGTTTGAGCCTGCACCGTCCACCAGGCCGAAGCTGTTGGCGATCGCCGGCAACAGGTAACAGGGCAGGATCGCGGGGATCACCGAGTAGAACTTCTTCCAGACCCCCTTCTCGCGGGAAGCGCTCCAGAAAACGAAGCCCAGGATGATCGCCAGCAATCCGAGGACTGCGGCGTCGCCAGTGATCACTGCAGCATTGATCTGCTGCCCCTCTGCGGGTGCTGCCATGCATTTACTCCCCGATGTGCTGCTTCAGCCAGGCGTTGACGGTGTCGTGCCACAGGATGCTGTTCTGCGGCTTGAGCACCCAGTGGTTTTCGTCGGGGAAGTACAGCAGCTTGGATTCTATGCCCTTGCGCTGCAGCGCGGTGAACGTGGACAGACCCTGGTCCACCGGCACGCGGTAGTCCTTCTCGCCCTGCACCACCAGCATCGGCACGCGCCACTTGGCGACGTGGTTGACCGGATTGAACTTCTCGTAGTTCTCCGGCTTGTCGAACGGCGTGCCGCCGTTCTCCCACTCGGTGAACCACAGCTCCTCGGTCACGTAACCCATCGAACGGGTATCGAAAACGCCGTCGTGGTTGACCAGGCACTTCCACGGCTCGTTCCAGTTGCCGGCGATCCAGTTGATCATGTAGCCGCCGTAGCTGGCGCCCAGCGCGCAGGCCTTGCCGCCGTCGAGGAAGGCGTACTTCTGCTGCGCCGCGGCCCAGCCCTTCTGCAGGTCTTCCAGCGGGCGATCGCCCCAGTGCTGGCTGATCGCATCGGTGAACGCCTGGCCGTAGCCGGTCGATCCATGGAAATCGATCATCACCACCGCATAGCCCTGGCCCGCGTAGGTCTGCGGATTCCAGCGATAGCTCCAGCCGTTGCCGAAGCTGCCCTGCGGTCCACCGTGGATCAGGAAGGCGACCGGGTACTTCTGGCCTTCCACGTAATCGTGCGGCTTGACCACGTAACCGTGCACGGTCTCGTTGTTCCAGCCGGCGAAGGTGAACTGTTCGAAGTCGCCGAAGCTGACATCCTTCAGCATGTCCTGCGCGCTCGGCGTGATCGCACGCAGCGGCGCACCCGCCAAGGTGGTGGTGAACAGCTGGTCACCCGTCTTCAGCGTGTTGCGGGTGAACGCCAGGGTGTCGCCAGCGATGTCGAAGGCCGAGATGCTGCCCTCGGCGACCACCGGCTTCGCCGTGCCGCTGGTGACATCGACGGCGAACAGCGGGTGCTGGCCCACATCCTGCGCGGTGGTGTAGATCGTCGCGCCATCCTTCGACACCACGATGCCGTCGGCGGAACGGTCCCACGATGGTGCGATCTCGCGCACCTGCTTCGTGGCGAGGTCCATCGCCATCAGGCCGAAACGGTCGGCCTCGAAACCCGGACGCTTCATCGCGCGGTAGAACAGGGTCTTGCCGTCGGCGCTGAACGCCGGACCGGTGTCCCAGGCGGGATTCGACGCCGTCAGGTTGACCGGTGCGCTGCTGCCGTCCGCAGCGACCTGGTACAGGTCGAAGTTGGTCGACCAGGCCTCGCCCTTGCCGGCCACGCGGATCGCGGCGACGACCGACGCGCCATCCGGCGACCAGGTGTACTCATCCGCGCCACCGAACGGCTTGGACGGCGCGTCGCCATCCAGGCGGTCGGTCAGCGAGGTGGCACTGGAAACCGGCTTCGCCTTGCCTTCCGGCAGTGCGGCCACGAACAGCCGGCTGCGGCGCCCATCGGCCCAGGTGTCCCAATGACGGACGAACAGCCCGTCGTACACCACGCCGCTGCTCTTCTTGGCGGCGGTGTCGTCCAGTCTCTTCTTCGTGCAGGCGAAGTCGGCCTTGCAGTCGGCGAAGGTGTCGGTGCTGAACAGCACGCGCGTCCCGTCCGGCGACACCTTGTAGCTGGCCACATCCAGTGCGAATGCCGTCAGCTGGCGCGGCGCCCCGCCGACCAGTGGCATCGCATACAGCTGCTGCGTGCCGGACTTCGCGCTGAGGAAATAGACCGTCTTGCCATCCGGCGAGAACGACGGCGAGTTGACGTTCCACCCTTCCGGGGTCAAGCGCTTCGGCGGCGCCATGTCGCGGGTCAGCAGGTTGCGGACCCACAGGCTGCTGCTGGCCTTGACCACGTCGGCATCGACGATGCGCTTGGCGAAGACGACGGTGCTGCCATCCGGCGACAGCACCGGCGACGACACGCGGTCCAGTTTCTGCAGGTCGCGCACATCCAGGCCGCGGGCGGCGGCGAGCGGCGGCAGCGCCGCCAGCAGGCAGAGGGGCAACAGGGCGGATCTGAGGTTCATCCGGGGCTCCGGCGACAGGAAAACCCCGATGTTAGGCGCTAAATGCGCCGCGGCGCAAAGGCGTGAGGTCACGCCCTTGCGCCGTGCAGCCGCTTAGTGCGGGCCGGACCCCGCCTCACCCAACGCCTTGGACTTGGCGCCGGTGCGGTACAGCAGCCAGCCCACGATCGCCAGGATCACCAGGCCGACGATCTCGCCCTGCTGAAAGGCCTCCGGCAGCACCAGCACGTCGCGATCCTTGGACACGTAGATGGCGATGCCCACCGCGATGCCCATCAGCGCCTCGCCGGTGATCAAACCCGCGGCGAACAGCGTGCCGGGGCGATGGATGCGGTCGCGCGCTTCTTCGTCCTTCGTACCCACCATGCCATGACGCTTTTCCACCAGATAGGCCAGCAGGCCACCCAGGAAGATCGGCACCATCAGCTCCAGCGGCAGGTAGATGCCGATGGCCGCGGCCAGCACGGGCACGCGGAAACTGCTCTTGCGGGCCTTCAGCATCTCGTCGATGGCGATGATGACCGCGCCGATGACCGCGCCGATGCCGATGATGCCCCACGGCAGCTCGCCGCCGAACAGACCCTTCGCCACCGACGCCATCAGCGTGGCCTGCGGCGCGGACAGCGGATTCGGATGTTCGGCCGTCGGCGCGCCGATGCCGTAGGCCTCGGACAGGATGTTCAGCACCGGCGCCATAATCAGCGCGCAGGAGAACGCGCCGATGCCCAGCATCAGCTGCTGCTTCCACGGCGTCGCGCCGACCAGGTAGCCGGCCTTGAGGTCCTGCAGGTTGTCGCCGCCCACTGCCGCGGCGCAGCACACGACCGCACCGATCATGATCGCGGCCACCGCACCCAGCGGCGCCCCGCCCGCCCCCACGGCCATGCGCCCGCTCTCGCCCAGCAGCAACAGCAGCACGACCGAGGCGAACAGGATGGTGGCGATGGTGATGCCCGACACCGGATTGTTCGACGAACCGACCAGACCGGCCAGGTAGGCCGATACCGAGACGAACAGGAAGCCCGCCACGATCATGATGATCGCCATCGGGATGCTGACGTGCCACATGCCGACGATGGCCTGGTACAGCAGCAGCAGCGGCAGCACGAAGACCACCAGCGCCACCAGCATCCACTTCATCGGCAGGTCGCGCTCGGTCTCGGCGACATCGGCGCCACCGGAACCGGCACGCGCGGCGGCGATGCCGCTCTTCACGCCCGACAGCAGCGACTTGCGCAGGGAGAACAGCGTCCACACGCCGCCGATCAGCATGGCGCCGACGCCCAGGTAGCGGATCTTGGCCGACCAGATCGCACCCGCAATGTCCTCAGGCCCCGCCCCTGCGATGCTCTGCGCCAGCGCGGGATCGGTGCCCATGAAGGCCATGTGGTACAGCGGGATGGCGATGTGCCAGGACAGGATGCTGCCGGACAGCACCACGATGCCGATGTTCAGGCCCACGATGTAGCCCACGCCCAGCAGCGCCGGCGACAGGTTGGTGCCCATGTAGCCCAGGTACTTGCCGAAGAAGCCGGCGCCCGCCGCGGTATCCGGGATCAGGCGCATGCCGCTGTGGGCGGCGACCTTGAGCACGGCGCCGATGGCGGCGGAGAAGGCCAGGATCTTCAGGCCGGGGCCCGGATTCTCGCCAGCTTTCAGCACTTCGGCCGCCGCCTTGCCCTCGGGGAACGGCAGCGGTTCCTCGACGATCATCGAGCGGCGCAGCGGCACCGAGAACAGCACGCCCAGCAGGCCGCCGAGACCGGCGATGGCCAGCACCCAGGAATACTGGAAGTCCTGCCAGTAGCCCAGGATGATCAGGGCGGGGATCGTGAAGATCACGCCGGCCGCGATCGACGAACCGGCCGAGGCGCCGGTCTGCACGATGTTGTTCTCCAGGATCGTGCCACCGCCCAGCAGGCGCAGCACGCCCATCGAGACGACGGCCGCCGGGATGGCGGTGGCCACGGTCAGGCCGGCGAACAGGCCCAGGTAGGCGTTGGCGGCCGACAGCACGACGGCCAGCACGATGGCCAGCACGACGGCGCGGAAGGTGAGTTGCGGGGTCCCCGAGCTCATTGCATGTTCCCGAATTGCGGAAAGCCGACACGCTAGCGTCCGCTGCCCCGCAAGTCCAGCCGGATCGGGCGCCGTCGCTATACTCGCCGCGGAATCCACGCCGGAGCGGCCCTTGACCCCCCTCGCCCCCGCGGCCGCTAGCCGCGACGACTTCCTGGGCCACCCCAAGGGCGTCTACGTCTGCTTCTTCACCGAGATGTGGGAGCGCTTCTCCTTCTACGGGATGAAGGCGCTGCTGCTGCTGTACCTGACCAAGTACCACCTGTTCGCCGACGGCGCGGGCTACGACCTGATCGGGGCCTATGGCGGGCTGGTCTACTGCGTGCCGGTGATCGGTGGCGTGCTGGCCGACCGCTGGCTGGGCATGCGCAAGGCCGTGGTCTTCGGCGGGTTGTTGCTGGTGGCGGGTCATGCGGGCATGGCGCTGGAAGGCGCGGCGGCGACGATGGACGGTGGCGTGGTCACGCGCGACGAGGGCGCGCTGCGCACGATGTACGTGTCGCTGGCACTGATCGTCATGGGCGTCGGCTTTCTGAAGCCCAACATCACCGGCATCGTCGGCCGGCTGTATCCGGCGGGTGATCCGCGCCGCGATGGCGGCTTCAGCCTGTTCTACGCCGGCATCAACCTCGGCGCCCTGCTCGCCTCGCTGGTGTGCGGTTACCTGGGCGAGACGCTGGGCTGGAAATACGGTTTCGGCGCTGCCGGCATCGGCATGCTGCTGGGGCTGGCCATGTTCGTCTGGGGCCAACGCTACCTGCATGGCCACGCCGAACCGCCCTCGCCCGCCGCGTTGCGCGCGCCCGTATGGGGCGTCCCGCGGGAATGGCTGATCTACGCGGGCGCCGGGCTCGGCGTACTGCCGGTGGCCTGGCTGATGTGGGCGGCGGCCAACGGCGCGTTCGCGCTGGGCGGCGAGTTCTCGCTGGCGCTCGCGCTGATGCTGCTGGTGCTGGCCGTGGTGATGGCGTGGTTCCTCTGGTTCATCGCCACCCAGTGCACGCCGGTGCAGCGGCGCCAGATGCTGGCGCTGATGGCGCTGATCCTCATGTGCCTGGTGTTCTTCACCCTGTACGAGCAGACGTACGGCTCGTGGGTGATGTTCACCGACAGGATGCTGACGAAAGACCTGTTCCCGTCATTGGTACAGCCGGCATCGGTGGTGGTCTGGTCGGACAGCCACGCCGCGAACATCGCGCTGTTTTTTGGCAGCGCACCGTGGTCCACCTGGGCCCTGGTGGCCATGCCGCTGTCGTTCGTGATCGCGTCGCGCTGGTCGGAGCGGAGCGCGCATCCGGGCCGCCCTCGCGTGCTGTTCCTGGGAACCGCGGTCCTGATGGTGCTGCTGGTACTGCGAGACTCGCTGGTCCTGCCTCAGACCGCCGGTTCGCTCACTTATCTGGGTGCGATGTTCCTGGTGTTACTCGCACCGCTGTTCGCCTGGCTGTGGGCCACGCTGGGGCGCCGCGGCCGGGATCCGTCCAAACCGGTGAAGGGCGCACTGGGCCTGCTGTTCGGCGGTCTGTCCTTCATCCCGCTGGCAATGGCCGCACAGCAGGTGGGTGCCACCGGCATGATCGCAAGCGTGTGGTGGCTGGTGCTGGCCTATCTGCTGCTGGAGATCGGCGAGATGTGCCTGGCGCCGGTGAGCCTGGCGGCGGTCACCGAATTGTCGGTGCCGCGCGTGGTGAGCTCGATGATGGGCATGTGGCTGCTGGCGACCGCGTTCTCGGAAACGCTGGCGGCGCAGTTCGGCAAGCTCGCCGCGATGGACGTTCCCGCGGACGGCGCCCTGGACATCGCCCACGCCGCCACCGGCTTCGCCGACCTGTTCTGGCTGATGATGTGGATCGGCCTGGGCTGCGCCGCGGTCGCGCTGCTGGCTTCTCCGTGGTTGCGGCGGGCGATGCGCACGGCGGACTGAACCCCGCTGCGCGAATCGCCTGCGGCCGTATCAGCTGCCCAGCACCTGCTGCAAGCCCACGCACCACTCGGGAAGCGCATGGCCGAGCACCTGTTCCAGCCTGCCTATGTCGAGGCGGGAGTAGCCGGGTCGACGGGCGCGCGTCGGATAGTCGGACGTGGCGATGGGAATCACCTTGGGTGCGCGTGAGATCAGTCCGCGCGCCAATGCCTCTTCAAAAAGGGCTTCGGCGAACCCATGCCAGCTCGTCTCGCCCCGGGGCGTGAGGTGGAACGTTCCGTAAGGCGTATCCCGCAGGCCAAGCAGTTCCGCCGTGACATCCGCGATCAGCGCCGCCGGCGTGGGCGTACCGACCTGATCGGCGACCACGCGCAGTTCGTCACGGTCCGCACCGAGCCGCAGCATCGTCTTCATGAAGTTGTGGCCGTGCCGGCCGTAGACCCATGCGGTGCGCAGGATCAGATGCCTGTCGCCAGCGGCGCGGATGGCGTCCTCACCCGCCAGCTTGCTGGCGCCGTAGACACCCAGCGGCGCCGTCGGATCGTCCTCGCGATAAGGCCGCGAGCCCTGCCCATCGAACACGTAGTCAGTCGAGTAATGGACGAACGGAATGTCTCTCAGGGCGCATGCGCGCGCCAATACACCCGGGGCCTCGGCATTGGTACGGAAGGCCGCCTCGACATCGTCCTCGGCCTTGTCTACCGCCGTGTAGGCCGCGGCATTGACCACGATGGCCGGCGCCACGCGCTCGACGAGCTCCGCAAGAGTGCCAGGGCGATCAAAATCGGCCACTTCGCAACGCGCACCGTCGGGCAACTCGCCGGAGCGCGTGGTAACGACCACGTCGCCCAGCGCACGCAGACTTCGCCTCAGCTCATGCCCGACCTGGCCGTTGCCGCCGAACAGCAGGACGGTCATGGCGTGTAGGTCGGCAGCCGCTCCGGCGCCACATCCGCGAGCAGGGGCGCGACGGCGTCCTTGGCCGACAACTGCGGCGCGGTCACCGGCCAGTCGATGCCGATGGCCGGATCGTCCCAGCGCACGCCTGCATCCGCCGCCTTGTCGTACACGGCCGTACACAGGTAGTTGAACACCGCGCGCTCAGACACGACAGCGAAGCCATGCGCAAAGCCTTCCGGAATCCACAGCTGCCACTTGTTCTCGGCGCTGAGCATCACGGCAGCCCATTGCCCGAAAGTCGGCGAGCCTCGGCGGATGTCGACGGCGACGTCGTACACCTCGCCCTCCAGTACGCTGACCAGCTTGCCCTGGGGACTCGGCCACTGGTAGTGCAGGCCCCGCAGGACCCCGCGCGCCGACGACGACACGTTGCTCTGGACGAAGGCGGTCGGCAGGCCGTGCTGGCCGTAACGTTCCGCGTTCCAGGTCTCGAAGAAGAACCCGCGCTCATCGCCGAAGACCGCCGGCTCGATCACGACGCATCCCGGCAACGACGTTTCGATCACCTTCATCGCACGACCCCACGCGATGCCAGCGAGAGCAGGTACTGGCCGTAGCCGTTCTTGGCCAGCGGTGCGGCAAGCCTTTCGACCTGCGCGGCATCGATCCAGCCATTGCCGAAGGCGATCTCCTCGGGGCAGCACACGCGCAGGCCCTGGCGCGCCTCGATCGTCTCGATGAAGTTGGAGGCTTCCAGCAATGACTGGTGCGTGCCCGTATCCAGCCAGGCATGGCCGCGCCCCAGCGATTCCAGGTGCAGCGCGCCTGCCTCGAGATACCGCCGGTTGAGGTCGGTGATTTCCAGTTCGCCGCGCGACGAGGGTTTCAGCTCCGATGCGTATTCGCTGGCCATGCCGTCGTAGAAATACAAGCCCGTGACCGCGTAGTTGGAGCGCGGCTTGGCTGGCTTCTCCTCGATCCCGACCACACGCCCGTCCTGGTCGAACTCCGCCACGCCATAGCGTTCCGGATCATTGACCCAGTAGCCGAAGATGGTGGCGCCTTCCGCACGCTGGTCCGCACGGCGCAGCATGCCCGTGAACCCATGCCCGTAGAAGATGTTGTCGCCCAGGATCAGGCAGCTGGGCTGTCCGGCCACGAAGTCCCGACCGATCAGATAGGCTTGCGCCAGGCCATCCGGGCTCGGCTGCGCGGCGTACTGGATGTCCATGCCCCACTGGGAACCGTCGCCCAGCAACGCCTTGAACAGGGCCTGTTCATGGGGGGCATTGATCACCAGCACTTCGCGGATGCCCGCCAGCATCAGCACGCTAAGCGGGTAGTAGATCATCGGCTTGTCGTACACCGGCAGCAGTTGCTTGCTGATCGCCTGCGTCAACGGGTAGAGACGCGTACCCGAGCCGCCGGCGAGGATGATGCCCTTGCGCTTCGTCATTGCATTCATCTCAGACGGCCGTGCCGATGCGTTCGAGGCGGTAGCTGCCGTCCAGCACGCGCTTCACCCAGGCCTGATTGGCGAGATACCAGTCCACGGTCTCCGCGATGCCCTGCTCGAAGGTGTATTCCGGCTCCCAGCCCAGCTCGTCGCGCAGCTTGGACGCGTCGATCGCATAACGGCGGTCGTGTCCCGGGCGATCGGTCACGAAGGCGATCTGGCTGCTGCGCGGCTTCCCGTCGGCGCGCGGCATCCGTTCATCGAGCAATGCGCAGATCGTGTGGACGACTTCGAGGTTCTGCTTCTCGGCATTGCCGCCGACGTTGTACGTCTCACCCACGCGCCCCTTCTCCAGGATGGTGCGGAGGGCCCGGCAATGATCGCCGACGAACAGCCAGTCGCGGACGTTCTTGCCGTCGCCATAGACCGGCAGCGGCTCCCCGGCGAGCGCGCGGGCGATGATCAGCGGGATGAGCTTCTCGGGAAAGTGGTAGGGGCCGTAGTTGTTCGAACAGTGGGTGGTCAGGACCGGCAAGCCATACGTGTGATGGAACGCGCGCACCAGGTGGTCGGAAGCCGCCTTCGAGGCCGAGTACGGGGAATTGGGTGCATACGGCGTGGTCTCGGTGAACCGGCCGGTATCGCCCAGTGAGCCGTAGACCTCGTCGGTGGACACATGCAGGAAGCGGAACTGCTCGCGCGCCCCGCCCTCCAGTCGCTTCCAGTGGTCACGGACGGATTCCAGCAGGCCCAGCGTACCGACCACGTTGGTCTGGATGAAGGTGCCCGGACCATCGATGGAGCGGTCGACGTGACTCTCGGCCGCGAAGTTGATCACCGCGTCGGGCCGGTACTCCGACAACAGGCGCGTCACGAGAGGGCGATCGCCGATGTCGCCTCGGACGAACACGTGCAGCGGATTGCCTTCGACGGTCGCCAGCGTGTCGAGGTTGCCTGCGTAGGTCAGGGCGTCGAGATTGACCACGTTCGCCCCGCTTGCCACCGCACGCAGGACGAAATTGCCGCCGATGAAGCCGGCTCCACCGGTGACGAGCCACGTCGGCACATGCTTCTCCCGTCGCATCAGTTCGTCAGGGGGTCAGGCTCTCAGAACGGGATATCGTCATCCGCGAAGTCGTCCATCGGCGCCGGCTGCGAGGCCGGGGCAGGCGCCGGCCGGCGCTGGCCGCCGCCCTGGTTGCCGTAGTCCTGGCGCGGGGCCCGCGCCGGGCGATCTCCGCCCGCGCCGCCACCGCCGCCTTCACGGCCGCCGAGCATCTGCATCTCGTCGGCGATGATGTCGGTGGAGTACTTCTCCTGTCCGTCCTGGCCGGTGTACTTGTCGTAGCGGATCGAACCTTCGACGTACACCGAGCTGCCCTTGCGCAGGTATTCGCCGGCGATCTCGCCGAGCTTGCCGAAGAACACCACGCGATGCCATTCGGTGCGCTCCTGCTGGTTGCCGTCCTTGTCCTTGCGCACGCTGGTGGTGGCCAGGCTGATCCGGGTGATCGCCATGCCGCCCTGGGTGTAGCGGGTTTCGGGGTCGTTGCCGAGGTTGCCGACCAGGATGACTTTGTTGATGCCGCGGGCCATATCGATATCCGTTCAGGGATGCCCGCCGAACGCGGGCAAAGACCAGTGGAGTATACCCGCCTGGCCTTCGCCATCGGCCGCCGGCCCACGCGCCTGTAGGGCATTGCCGCACCCAAGAGCCTATAATTGCGTGACTTTCCGGCCCGTCGCCCCATGTCCGTCGTCGAACCCCTCCGCACCGCCCTCGCCCTGCCCGGCATCCAGTCGCTCGCCCAGGCCGACATGGCCGCCGTCGATGCCCTGATCCGGGCGCGCCTGGCCTCGGACGTGGTGCTGATCAACCAGATCGCCGACCACATCATTTCCGCCGGCGGCAAGCGCCTGCGGCCCATGCTGGTGGTCCTGGCGGGCCAGGCCTGCGGCCCGACCACGCCGGACCACCACCAGCTGGCGGCCATCATCGAGTTCATCCACACGTCCACCCTGCTGCACGACGACGTGGTGGACGAATCCGACCTGCGACGCGGTCGCAGCACGGCCAATGCCCTGTGGGGCAACGCGCCCAGCGTGCTGGTAGGCGACTTCCTGTATTCGCGCAGCTTCCAGTTGATGGTGGAGCTGGACCGGATGGACGTCATGCGCCTGCTGGCCGACACCACCAACCGCATCGCCGAGGGCGAGGTGCTGCAACTGCTGCACGTCCACAACCCGGATACCGATGAAGCCGCCTATCTGCGCGTGATCGAGCGCAAGACAGCCGTGCTGTTCGCCGCGGGCACCCGGCTGGGCGCGATGGCGTCGGGCGTGGATGAGGGGATCCAGCGCCGCCTGTACGACTACGGCATGGCGCTGGGCTATGCCTTCCAGATCGCCGACGATGTACTCGACTACACGGCCGATGCCGAGGCGCTGGGCAAGAACCTGGGCGACGACCTGGCCGAGGGCAAGGCCACGCTGCCGCTGATCCACGCGATCCGTCATTCCGATACGGCCACCGCCGAGCGCCTGCGTGCCATCGTGCAGGAAGGCGACGCGGGCGCCATGCCCGAGGTGCTGGCCGCCATCCGTGCGACCGGCGGGCTGGACTACAGCCGCGAGCGTGCGCGCCACTACGCGGCGATGGCCGAACAGGCGCTCGATGGCCTGCCCGAATCCGATGCGCTGGCCGCGCTGCGCGGCCTGGCCCGCTATGCGGTGGAACGCGGGCACTGACCCGCGCTCCACCTCACTTCGCGAACACGTCCTCGAAGAAGTCCGCCATCATTCGGTAGGCGCGTCGGGCCGAGGGTGCGTGGTAGACGCAACCCGGCGGATTCTGCGCATCGGATTCTGCGAAGCAGTGAACCGCACCGCCGAAACTGACGAACTGCCAATCGGCGCCCGCCTTGCGCATCTCGTCCTGGAACGCGGTGATTTCCGCAACCGAAACATAGGTGTCGTCGCCGCCGTTGAGCACCAGCACGGGCGACTTCACCGGACCGGCAGCGGGCAGGTCGGTGGCGAGTCCGCCATGCAGGCTGACCACGCCCGACAACGCATCGCCGGCGCGGACCAGTTCCAGCACCGTGCTGCCACCGAAACAGTAACCGAATGCGCCGATGCGGGTCACGTCGACCAGCGTTCCGGGTTGTTGCTTCAGCACCTCGACCGCCTTCTGGACACGGGCACGCAATTTCGGTCGATCGGCACGCATCGCGGTGGCCACCGGGCCGGCCTCGGCATCGGTCTTCGGACGGATACCCTTGCCGTAGACATCGGCGACCAGCACCACGTAGTCGTCGCCGGCGACCAGGCGCGCCTTCTCTATGGCGGACTCGTTCACGCCCTTCCAGTTGGGCACCATCACCAGGCCGGGACGCGGTTGCTTGACCGCATCGTCATAGACCAGGACGCCGGCGAAGGTGTCGCCGCCGATCGTCCATTCCACGGGCTTGGCGATGGGCGCGGCGAACAGGGTGGGCGACCAGAGAAGCGAGAACACAGCAGGCAGCAGCAGTCGGCAACGCATGGTGGGCTCCTCGTGTGGGCAGGCTGAGAAAGCAGTCTACGCCGCCTCCCTGCGAATGGATTCACGCGATGGCTCAGGCGAGACCCAGGCCCGGGATCGCCGTAATCGCGTCCGGATCGAATCCGGCCAGCTCCGCGAAATGGCGGCCACGCGCGACGTAGTCCTTGTACTGACCGAAGCTGGGCGCGCCGGGCGACAGAAGCACCACGCCCTCGCCGCCCAGTGCCCCGCGCGCGGCCGTCATCGCCTCCGGCAGCGTCTCGACGCCGATCAGCGTGAACCCCGCCTCCTGCGCCACCGGGGCGAGCAACGCGTGGATGCGCGGGCCATTGGCGCCCATCGTGATGAGGGTGGCCGGCGCGTCGTGGCGCATGTGCGCCGCGAAATCGGACCAGTCCACACCCCGGTCGTGCCCGCCGACCAGCAGCGCGATGCGGCGTCCCGCGAAGCAGTCCAGCGCGGCCAGCGTGGCGTGCGGCGTGGTGCTGATGGAATCGTTGACCCAGGTAATGCCGTCGCGCGTCCCCATCGTCTGCAGACGGTTGGGCAGCGGACGGAACGACTGCGCCTGCGCGGCCAGCGGCAGCGCATCGATGCCCCGCGCCTCCAGCGCCGTCAGCACGGCGCACAGGTTGCTCCGGTTGTGGCGTCCCGGCAGCGGTAGCGGGCGGGTGTCCATGACGAACACCTCGCCCCGGTACAGATCGTCCTCGCGCAGGTGCCAACCGTCGGCACGGTTGAACCAGCGTACGTCGCTGTGCGGCAGCGCCAATGCGGCCAGCCGCGGATCAGCGGCGTTGAGCACGGCGATGCGCGGGTGTGCGTCCATGACGAGCTTCAGCTTGTCCTCGATGTAACGCGCCTCGCTGCCGTGCCAGTCCAGGTGCTCGGGGAACAGGTTCAGGACGATCGCCACGTCCGGGCGTGCGCCGCTGTCGGCGACATCGCCGGTCTGATAGCTGGACAGTTCGATGGCCCATGCGTCCGGCGCCGGCCGAGGATCCAGCACCTCCAGCATCGGCAGACCGATATTGCCCGCCAGGACGGTGCGCTTTCCCGCCGCACGCAGCAGATGCGCGAGCAGCGAGGTGGTCGTGCTCTTGCCCTTGGTGCCGGTGACGCAGAACGTATGCGGGACCACGCCGTCGTCGCCCGCGTGTTCGCCGAACCACAGGCCGGTGCCCCCGATGAAGCGGGTGCCTGCCCCGGCCGCGGTCACTGCCGCGGGGGTGTAGGGGCTGATACCGGGCGACTTGATGACGATCTCGAACGCGGACAGGCGTTCGGCGCCCGCTTCTATCTCCACCGACAGCAGCGGGTCGCCCAGCGCCGCGGCGTCCGCGGCTTCCTGTTCGTTGCAGAACAGCGTCAGCGGCAGCGAGGGCTGCCGCACACGCACGGCGTGATGCGCGGCGCGGCCTTCACGTCCCCATCCCCACAGCGCGACACGCCGACCCTCAAGCTGCGAAATTAGCACGCAGGCGCTCCCACAGCGCAGCAGGAATGCGGTGCTCGCCACCGATTTCCAGCAACGGCGCCACGACCAGTTCTGATGCGTCGAGTTGCGGGCGGATCTCGCGGTTGAAACGCGCGACGATCGCGTCCTCGCGCCACTCCGGCCGGTCACCCAGCGCGGCCATCGCCGCGCGCGATTCCTGGCCTTCGCCGACGCATTCGAAAGGCTTGTGGTCCTGATACTCCAGCAAGGCGTCGAAGCCGCCGGTCTGGTTCGCGTCGTCCAACAGGTTGCGCCCGAAAATGCCGACGAGGCGCGGCTTAGGCATGAACGGCGCCAGCGCGAGGAATACGAAGTGGCATTTCGGGCACACGCCGCACCAACGGTTGGTGGGACGCTCGCCCAGCAGATGGAAATTGCGGTTGCAACTGGAGAAATGCGCGTCGTAATGATCGGTGCGGGCGAACTGCCGCGCCACCGCCAACTCCGACAGCGGCCGCAGCAGCGAGTAGTACTGCAGGTCGGCGGCGACGTGCGACTGCACGTACGCGCCGAAGGCGCTCTCGAACGCCCAGCCCTTCGACCACTGGTGGTTCACCTCGCCGGTGCCCGGGATCATGCTGCCGTAGCTGGCCGAACGCTCATTGGAGAACACCACCTGGTCCACGCCGTGCAGCAGCGCCGCCAGGACCATGATCGCCGAGTTGATCGCGGTGACCGGGATATGCCCGTTCCATGCGCCCTGGCGGTTGTACTCGAACAGCTCCGGCGCCAGCGCGCGGCCGATGTTGAGCGTCGGCAGGCCGGTACGGGCCGCGCAGGCGGCGATCAGTTGCGAACCGCCGATCCAGGTGACGGTCTGGTCGACGCCCGCGCCACGCAGCGCCTCGATGCTGACCAGCGAATCCTTGCCGCCGCCGATGGCGACCAGCGCATGCTCGCGCAATCCGGCCGCGGCCGCCGGTGCCGGCGCCTGCGCCGCAACCGGGAAGCGCACGCGACCGTGCAGGCTCAAGCCATTGCGATACGCAAACTCGCCCAAGCCGTGCACGTAGACCTGCTCCATCAGCACCGCGGTGGCGGCATCGATGGCATAGCCCTCGATGCGGATCTCGTTCGGCACCGCTGCCTTGTAGTAACTGACGCCGGTGATCAGGTGCAGCAGGCGCACGGCGTGCTCGACGGCCTGTGCGCGAGTGGCGTCCAGCGCGAACGGCGCGCCCGGGATCGTCACGGTCTCTGTAAGCTCGGGGCCTTCGTCGAAGGCGTACACCAACCGCGCGACGCCGGTCTCCGCATCGAAGGAACAGCGGACGAAACGGAAGGCGCGGATGCTGGATTTGTCGAAAGTCGTCATGCGTGATCCGTGGAAGGAACGGCCTGGCGGCGCAGGTAGCGGCGGCAGGCGAAGTATTCAAGAACGAACAGCGGTACGGCGCCGAACAGCACGGCCGCCAGGGAACCGTAGAAGATGATGACAGGCAACCAGGCCAGCGCCTCCGCGAATCCTGCCGGCCGGCTGGCCGCCAGCTGGTCGATGCCGGTGGCCACTACCGCCCAGACGGCGATCGCGAACGGCAGCAGCAGGAAGATCGCCAGCAGAACGCGCAGCGCCATGCCGCCGGCCTTCCATCCACGTCCGGCTGCGCTGGCACGCGCATGCCAGCGGGTGACGGACCACGCGCCGAACCCGGCCGCCAGCACCGTGGCCGGCAGAAGGCGCAACGCGGATGCCAGCTCCGCCATTCCGGGCGTGCGGCGGTCCGCGTCCATGAGCAACACGACCGCGACGGTCAGTGCCGCAGCGGCCATCAGGCTGGACACCATGAATTCAGTCCGCGGCGACATCGCCGGGCACTCCTTCCATCACGTCTTCCGCCGGCAGGCCGCGCAGGTTGTAGTGGCTGGCCATCACGTAGCCGTAGGCACCCGCGTCGGAGAACAGCAGCACGTCGCCCTCGGCTGTCGCCGACGGCAGCCGGCGACGCTTGCCGAAGATGTCGCTGGATTCGCAGATCGGACCCACCACATCGAACGCTTCCTGTTCCGCATCATCCAGCCGCGACAGGTTGGCCACATCGTGCCAGGCGTCGTACAGCGCGGGGCGTATCAGCGTGTGCATGCCGGCATCGCTGCCCACCCGGCGGATGCCCAGCTTCTCCACCACCTGGGTGACCTGGGCCAACAGCACCCCGCATTCGGCTACCAGATAGCGACCCGGCTCGATCACCAGTTGATAGCCGGGATACGCCGCCTTGATCGCCGCGAGACCTTCGCCCCAGGCCGCCAGATCGAAGGGCTCGTCCGTTTCCGCATAGGGGATGGGCAGTCCGCCCCCGATGTCGATGGTCTCGATGGTGCCGATCTGGTCCGCCAGCCCGCCCAGCTCGTCCGCGATCTGGTTCCAGTGCTGCGCGCTTTCCACGCCGCTGCCCAGGTGCGCGTGCAGGCCGACGACGCGCGCGTCCAGCGCACGCGCGGCGGACAGGAACTCCTCGAGCTTCACCAGCGGCAGGCCGAACTTGGATGTCTTGCCTCCGGTCTTGACCTTGTCGTGGTGGCCGTCGCCGCGCCCCAGGTCCACCCGCAGCCACAGGCGCCGGCCGCGGAACACCTCCGGCCAGTGCTGCAGCGCTTCCACATTGTCGAGCGTGACATTGATCCCGCGCTCCAGGGCGAAGGCGTACTCCTCGCGCGGTGCGAAGCTGGGCGTGAACAGCACGCGCTCCATCGGCAGCGAAGGCGCCACCTCGAACACGCGCTCGAGCTCGCCGCGGGAGACGCATTCCAGGCCGAAACCCTCCTCCACCAGCGTCCGCAGGATGTCGGGATGCGAGTTGGCCTTGATCGCGAAGAAACGCCGGTCGACCGCCGCGATGCCCGCCAGTGCGCGGGCGCGGGCGCGCACCACGTCCAAGTTGTAGACATAGCGCGGTGTGCCCGCCTGCGCCAGCGACAGCAGATGCCTGCGCGCAGCGGATGCGCTCCACCAGCGCACGCCGCGATGGCGCACGGCACCGTTGATCTCGCGCCAACTGGGTCCGAACACGCTGGCCTCGTCGGTCGGCATGGCGCCGCTGTCGATCAGGGCCTCGTGCAGCAGCGGCAGCATGCCCTCGGCATCGGCCTCGTCGATCACGAAGGTCAGGTTGAGGTCGTTGGACGACTGCGAGATCAGGTGCACGCGTTCGCGGCCGAACATGGCCCAGACATCGGACAGCTTGTGCAGCAGCGAGCGCATGCCGCGCCCGACAAGGGTGATGGCCGTGCATGGCGCGATCACCTTCACCCGGCAGATCTCGGCCAGGTCGGCCGACAGCGCGGCCAGCACGTCGGTGCTGACCAGGTTCTCGCTGGGATCCAGCGACACGGTGACGTTGGTCTCCGACGAACCGATCAGGTCCACCGACAGGCCATGCTTCTTGAAACGGGCGAACACGTCGGCCAGGAAGCCGACCTGCTGCCACATGCCGATGCCTTCCATCGACACCAGCACGATGCCGTTGCGGCGGCTGATGGCCTTTACGCCCGGCACGGTCAGGGCATTGCCGTCGATGGTGGTCCCCGGCAGGTCCGGGCGCTCGGTATCGAGGATCGCCATGGGCACGCCGGCGTCGCGGCAGGGCTTGATGGAACGGGGATGCAGCACCTTCGCGCCGGTGGTCGCGATTTCCTGCGCTTCGTAGTAATCCAGCCGCGTCAGCAGTCGGGCATCGGGCACTTCGCGCGGGTTCGCGCTGAACATGCCGGGCACATCGGTCCAGATCTCAACGCGCTGCGCACCCAGCAGTGCGCCGAAGTAGGCGGCGGAGGTATCCGAACCACCGCGCCCGAGGATGGCGGTGCCGCCATCGGCATGCCGGGAGATGAAACCCTGCGTCAGCAGCATGGTCGTCGGCTGGCCGGCGAACGCGCGGCGCCAGTCCTGGTCCGGCGCGGTGTTGCACGACACCGACAGTCGTTGCGCCCACGGGCTCTGGTTGGGCAGAAAGTTCGCCTGCAGCCAGTGGCGGGCGTCCACCCAGCCGAAATCCAGCCCCTGCGCGCGCAGATAGGCCACACCGAGAGTGGACGAGAGCAGCTCGCCCTGCGCCAGCACCTCGGCCTGCCAGTCCAGCGTGCGGGTCGCGGCACGCGCATCGACCAACAGGTTGCGCAGCGCCGCCAGCCGGTCGCCGAGTACGGCATCGGCATCCAGCTCCAGTTCGACAAGGAACTCGCGGTGGCGCTGTTCCAGTTTCGCCACGCGCTCGGCGCTGTCGGCCGCGCCGTCGGCAATGGCGGTCAGCTCGTTGGTGACGCCGGACAGCGCCGACACCACGACCAGCACGCGAACGCCCTGCTCGTCCGCCCGCTGTTTCGCCAATTTGCCGATCGTGTTCCAGCGATGGCGGCGCGACACCGAGGTGCCGCCGAACTTGAGGACGATCCAACGATCAGACGCGGGAGTGGCAGAAGGCATGGATAGAGTGGCGAGGATGCCCGAACCCTTCGGGCGTGAACCGTCGATTCTAGCCCAAGGCCCCGCGTGCGACCCGGACCGTACCGCATGCAACGAACCCCGTCGGCAGCCACCCGACTTGATAAGCTGCCCGGCCCCCACGCAAATCCCCCCCCCATGACCTCTCGCCGCTACGTCCAGCTGGACGTGTTCGCCGACCGCCCCGGCGCGGGCAATCCGCTGGCCGTCGTCCTCGACGCCGCCGGGCTCGATGACGCCGCCATGCAGGCCATCGCCCGCTGGACGCGGCTGCCGGAAACCACCTTCGTCTTCGCGCCCACGCGCCCGGGTGCCAGCTACGCGGTGCGCATGTTCAGCCCGCGCCGCGAGGTGCCGTTCGCCGGCCATCCCAGCGTCGGTACCGCGCACGTGGTGCTCGATGCCGGCCTTGCCGCGCCCGTCGAGGGCCTGCTGATGCAGGAAGGCGCGGCCGGCGTGCTGCCGCTGCGCGTCGAGGGCGACGGCGCGGCGCGCACGATCGCCGTGCGCACGCCGCGCGCGACCGTGGTGAAGGAAGGCGATCCCGCAGGCGACGCGCTGCTGGGTGCCGCCCTCGCGACCCTGCCTCCCGGCGCGCTGCCGCCCGCCCTGGTCGATGGCGGCCGCCGTTGGTGGCTGGCCGAGGTGCGCGACGAAGCCGCGCTGCGGACCGCCACGCCCGACTGGGATGCGATCAGTGCCCTGGCGCGGGCCACCGACAGCATGGGCGTGTGCGCCTACGCACGCACACCGGGCCGCGACTACGACCTGACCGTGCGCGCCTTCGTCGGCGCACCGGCGGCGTTCGAGGACGCGGCATCCGGTGCGGCGAACGCCACGCTGGCGGCGTGGCTGAAATCACGCGATGCCCTACCCGGCCGTGACGGACGCTACGTCGTCAGCCAGGGCCGCGAGGTGGGCTACGACGCCCGCCTGCAGTTGCGCGTCGACGATGCCGGCGATGTCTGGTCCGGCGGCCATGTGCGCACCATCGTGACCGGGCAGATCGACTGGTGATGCGTTCGCGCCCACTGTAGGAGCGACGTGAGTCGCGACCGCAAGGCAGGCGGTACGAGGAAACCCTGGTGTATGCATGCGCCACGCATCGCCACTCACCCAACGCCCCGGTCGCGACTTACATCGCTCCTGCAGATGTAGCCGTTACTCTGCTTCGTACACCGCCTTGCCATCCACCCAGGTCGAGCGGACGTGCAGGTCGTCGAGCTGCTCGCCCGGCACCGCCAGCGGATCCTCGTCGAGCACGACGAAGTCCGCACGCAGGCCCGGCGCGAGCCGACCCACTTCGCCCTCGTCATGCGCCGCCCATGCCGCGTCGGCCGTGAAACCCCGTAGCGCTTCGACCGCGCTGAGGCGCTGGTCGGGCATCCAGCCACCCGCGGGTGCATCGTGTCCGTCCTGACGCGTCACTGCGGCGTGCAGGCCGCGACGCGGATCGACCGATTCCACCGGGAAATCCGATCCCAGCGCCAGCTTCGCGCCGCTCGCCCGCAGGCGCTGCCAGGCATAGGCGCCGCGGATGCGTACCGGTCCCAGCCGGTCCTGCGCCCATGGCATGTCCGACGTCGCATGCGTGGGCTGCATCGAGGCGATCACGCCCAATGCGGCGAATCGCGGAAATTCCTCCGGCGCCACCACCTGCGCATGCTCGACGCGCCAGCGATGATCGGTCTTCGCCCCATCGCCCAGCACGCGCGCATAGACGTCCATCACCAGCCGGTTGCCGCGGTCGCCGATGGCGTGCGTCGCCACCTGCACGCCGCAGCCGCGCGCCTTGCGCATGGCCGCTTCCAGCGCCGCCGGTTCGGTCACCAGCAGGCCACGGTTGCCGGGATCGTCGCTGTAGTCCTCCAGCAGGGCGGCGCCCCGGCTGCCCAGCGCGCCGTCGGCATACAGCTTCACGCCCCGCATCTGCAGGCGGCCGCCGGCATGGCGGTACAGCCCGCCGGCACACAGGTCCGCCAGCGCCGCGTCGTCGCCATCGGCATAGGCGTCGATGCGCAAGGGCAACCGCCCCTCGTCGGCGAACTGCTTCATCAGTGCCAGGTCCTCGCGCGATACGCCCATGTCGTGCACGCCGGTGAGTCCGTTGCGCACGGCAGCCTGGGTGGCCTTCTCCAGCGCCTGCCGGCGGTAAGCCGCATCGGGCGCCGGCACCACCGCATGGACGAGCGACATGGCCGCATCGACGAACACGCCGGTCGGGCGGCCGCCCGCTCGCTCGATACGGCCGCCATCCGGTTGCCACTCGCCGTCCAGCGGTCGCGACGCCTTCGCCGAAGCCGCGCGCAGCGCCGCGCTGTTGGCCCAGCCGGCATGGCCGTCCACGCGCTCCAGCCACACGGGGCGATCGGGAAAGGCCGCATCCAGGTCGGCGGCCGTGGGAAACGCCTTCTCCGGCCAGTCGTTCTGGTCCCAGCCGCTGCCCAGCAGCCACGCATTGGCGGGCAGCTGCTTCTCGTATTCGCGCAACCGCGCGATCACGTCCGCCTTGTCGCGCGCATCCACCAGGTCCGCGCGCATCAGCGCGTAGCCCAGGCCCATCACGTGGCCGTGCGCATCGATCAGCCCGGGAATGACGGTCTTGCCGGGCGCTTCCACGCGGCGGGCGTCGGGATAGCGGGCGCGCAGGTCATCGGCGCCGCCGACAGCGAGAATGCGGCCCTGCGCATCCCAGGCGATCGCCTGCGCGACCGGGTGCGCCGGATCGGACGTGTGCACGCGCTCCGCCGTCAGCACGTGGACCTGCGCCTGCGCCAGGCCCGCGACAACCATGCATCCCACACCCAATCCCGTCAACCACGCCAGACGCCGCATGTCGCTCTCCCCAATCGGTCCAGGGCGCGACTATGCGCAATGGCGTCGCGCACGGCAACAAAAGAGGGGCCTTGCGGCCCCTCGGTTGCGGCATTCCCCTGCCTTGCGACGCTGCGTCCGCATGAAAGGCCTGGGCGATGCTTGCTTACTCCGGGCGGACGTCCACCCGGATGCGGATACGGTCACCGGGGTGATGATCGGTACGGGTATGGTAGGTGCGGTTGCCGTATTCGTAGGTCACGTCGTATCCACTGACACGGCCGTCACCATAGTAATCGTCGCCATAGCGACCATTGCCGGCGGGTACCGGATCGCAGACGCGAACCTGTCCCCGCTGCACGCGGCGATCGCGCTGCGCGTTGTCGTAGATCGAGCGCCCGGCCATGCCGCCCACCATCGAACCCACCGCGGTGCCGACATAACGGCCGCTGCCGTCGCCAACCTTGCTGCCGAGCACCGCGCCGGCGATGCCGCCGATCACGGTGGCGACGGTACGGCCCGTCTCGGCGGAACGGTCCGGATAGCGGCGGTCGCCGTAATAGCCGTCGTCGCCATAGCGATCGTCGGGATAGCCGTCGTTGCGATAACCATCGCGATATTCGTCGCGGGCGTATACGTCATCGGCGTTGCGGTAATAGCAGCGCTGCCCCGTCGTCGTGTTGGCATAGCCGTCATTGCCGCCATAACCATTATCGATGATCGGGTCCACACGCACCACGCGCGCATAATCGTAATAGGGTTCTTCGCCGTAGCGATCCGTCGTACCGTAGTAGCGCGCGGACTGCGCGGATGCCATGCCGGAAGCGAGCAGGCCGATGGCCAGCACGATGGCGGATAGACGCTTCATGTCGGGTACTCCCCCACGCCGGATTGGCGTGGGGGCATGCTCGGCCGATGCGGGTGAAACACGGCTGAACTCAGCCGGCTTTCGCGGCCCGGTTTAGCCATTCGACAGCTTGCGCGGCGATGCCGGCCGCTTCGCGCCCCAGCAACGGCCCGACATGCGAACCTGAAACCGTTTGCAGCACGTCCGCGCCCCACGCCTCGGCCATGGCGCGCGTGATCGAAGGTGGCACGTCATCGTCATGTGCGGACGCCACGCACAACATCGGGCATGCGGGACGTTCCGTCGCGACACCGCGCCAGGCCTCGCGCAGCACCGCACCGGATTCGTCGCGCCAGTGGCGGAACGCAAACAGCGTCGTCGCGTCGTCCGCATCGGGCATTGCTTCGCGCGTACCGCTCAGACGGGCAGCGCGCCGCCACGGCACCACATCCGGCCAATCGCGCGCCGGCATGTCCACATGCCACGGCACAGGAGGCAACGGATTCACCAGCACCACCGCATCCGCGCCCTCGGCGGCATTCAGCGCCAGCAATCCGCCCAGGCTTGCACCGACCAGCACGCGCGGCCGCGGCAATGCGGCCAGCGCCGCGCGCACCTGCGCCTGATAATCCTGCAGACGCGTGGCCGCCACGTCGCCGCGCACAGGCACGAGGTCGGGGGCCGCCACCCGGAAGCCCGCCTCCTCCAACACGCCACGCCACACGTTCCATTCCCAGCCGCCACCGCCCGCACCATGCACGAGCAGCGCGGCGCGCGAACGCGTCAAAGCAGGGTCGCATCCAGCGACACCGGCACCGACAGCGCGCGCGAGATCACACAGCCCGCCTTGGCCTGCTGGGCGATCTCCTCGAACTGCGCCGCACTGATCCCCGGCACGCTGGCCGAGACGGTCAGCTTGATCGCGGTGATCGTCGGGCCCGGATCCATGCCCGGCTCCATCGTCGCCTCAGCGCGTGTCTGCAGCTTGTCGGGTGTGAAGCCCGCCTTGCCCAGTACCGCCGACAGCGCCATGGTGAAGCAGCCGGCATGCGCGACCGCCAGCAGTTCCTCCGGGTTGGTGCCCTTCTCGTCGCCGAAGCGGGTCTTGAACGAATAGTTCTGGCCTTCGAACAGGCCGCTCTGCGGCGTGCTGAGGCTGCCCTTGCCGGACTGCAGGTCGCCGGCCCACACCGCATCGGCGTAACGCTTCAAAGCCATGGTCGTACTCCTAGGGTCAGGGGAAACGCAGGGTACACCGCCGGATGTTCACGCCATGTACCGCAGTGCGACTTGACCCCTCCACCCCCGCACGCCGATGCTGGCCGCCCGCCATGACCGCCCGCCGAGCGCCACGCTCACGGGACGCGCTCTGCCCGGACAGCCATGACGGCCCTTCGACCCAACCTACGGGAGGAACGGCCTCATGTCGTACAGCACGCAACAGATCCGCAACGTGGCCCTGGCAGGCCATCCCGGCGCCGGCAAAACAACGCTCTTCGAAGCCCTGCTGCATGCCGGCGGCGCCCTCCAGGTGGCAGGCACCATCGAACGCGGCACCACCGTGTCCGATCACGACCCCCTCGAGAAGAGCCGCGGCCACTCCATCGATACCGCCATCGCCAGCACCGACCACGGCGGCATGCACGTCAACCTGATCGACACGCCGGGGTATCCGGAATTCCGCGGTCCGGCACTGTCGGCCCTTTCCGCGGTGGAAACCGCCCTGATCGTGGTCGACGCCGACCAGGGCGTCGCGCATGGCACGCGCCGCCTCATGGAACGCGCCGCCCAACGCCACCTGTGCCGCGCCATCGTCATCAACAAGATCGACCATGAAGGCGCCGACTGCGCCGGCGTGCTGGCGGCGCTGCGCGAGGAGTTCGGCCCCGAAGTGCTGCCGCTCAACCTGCCCGCCGACGGCGGCAAGGCGGTCATCGACTGCTTCCGGCAACCCACCGGCGTCTCCGGCCTGGGCGATGTGGCCGACTGGCACCAGAAGATCATCGACCAGGTGGTGGAGATCAACGAGACCGTGATGGAACATTACCTGGACCTGGGCGAAGGCGGACTGTCCGGCGAGGAACTGCACGACGCGTTCGAGCAGTGCCTGCGCGAGGGCCATCTGGTACCGGTGTGCTTCGCATCGGCACGCACGGGCGTGGGCGTCAAGGAACTGCTGGACGTGGCCGAGCGCCTGTTCCCCAATCCGGCCGAAGCCAATCCACCGCCATTCGTCAAACTCAACGGCAGCGACCCGCAGCCGATCGAGGCCGTGCCCGACCCGCGCGCGCATGTCATCGCCGACGTCTTCAAGATCATCAACGACCCGTTCGTCGGCAAGCTGGGCATCTTCCGCGTGTACCAGGGCACGCTGAAGAAGGACTCGCAGCTGTTCGTCGACGACGGCAAGAAGCCCTTCAAGGTGGGCCACCTGTTCAAGCTCAGGGGCAAGGACCACATGGAGATCGAACAGGCCATCCCCGGCGACATCGCCGCGGTGGCCAAGGTGGAGGACCTGCACTTCGACGCCGTGCTGCACGACAGCCACGACGAGGACCACATCCACCTGGCCCCGATCGATTTTCCCAAGCCCATGTTCGGCCTGGCCATCGAGGCGGCCAGCAAAGGCCAGGAACAGAAACTGTCCATCGCCCTGCAGAAGCTGGCCGAGGAGGATCCCGCCTTCGTGGTCGAACACCAGCCCGAATTGAACGAGACCGTGATCCGCGGCCTGTCCGACCTGCACCTGCGGGTCATGCTGGAGCGGTTGAAGGAGCGCCATGGCGTGGAGGTGAAGACGCGGCCGCCGCGCATCGCCTACCGCGAGACCGTCGCGGCGAAGGCCGAGGGCCACCATCGCCACAAGAAGCAGACCGGCGGCGCCGGCCAGTTCGGCGAAGTGGCGCTGCGCATCGAGCCGCTGCCGCGTGGCGCCGGCTTCGAATTCGTCGACGAGGTGAAGGGCGGCACCATTCCCGGGCAGTTCCTGCCGGCGGTGGAGAAAGGCGTGCGCCAGGTCCTGTCGGCGGGCGCGGTGGCCGGCTATCCGCTGCAGGACCTGCGGGTGACCGTCCATGACGGCAAGCACCATCCGGTGGACAGCAAGGAGGTGGCGTTCGTCGCCGCCGGCAAGAAGGCGTTCCTCGATGCCATCGCCAAGGCCAGGCCGCAGGTGCTCGAGCCGGTGGTGGACCTGGAGGTGGCGGTACCGGAAGCGCAGGTCGGCGACATCACCGGCAACCTCGCCGGCAAGCGCGCACGCATCAACGGCACCGACACCGTGCGCGGCGAGATCCTGGTGAAGGCGCAGGTTCCCCTGGCGGAGCTGGAAGGCTATGCCGCGGAACTGAAATCGATGACCGCCGGCCGGGGTCGCTACAGCCTGGATTTCAGCCACTACGAGCCCGTTCCACCGGCGGTGCAGCAGAAGTTGATGGAGGCCTACCGGCCACGGCACGACGAGGACTGAGCGGCGCCGCGGGGTGCGGCGTCCTGTCGCGGTGCAGCGCGATGGATGCCGCAGCCGGTGCATGATCGTCCGCCGTTTCGGTCGCGGCGCCGGCGATTTCCGACGTGCGGCGGAGGCGAAACGAGAAAAAACCGAAAAAAAAGGCGTTTTGGGGCCTTTCCGCTCTTGGCGCCGCCAGTTCTTTGCCCTACATTTCGCATGCCGACGCGATCGGCCCGATTACCCAACCACTCGACCGTAGAGACAGGACACATGGCAAAGAGCACCAAGAAGGCCGCGCCGAAGAAGGCCGCCAAGAAAGCTGCACCGAAGGCCGCCGCCAAGCCGGCCGCGCCGAAGCCGATCAAGGAAGCGCTGAGCAAGTCGGGCCTCGTCGCCCACATCGCCGAAGCCACCGCCGTGGCCGCCAAGGACGTCCGCGCCGTGCTGGCCTCGCTGGAAAGCGCCGTGCATGCGTCCATCAACAAGAAGGGCGCCGGCGCCTTCACCCTGCCGGGCCTGCTGAAGATCACCGCCGTCAACGTGCCGGCCAAGCCGAAGCGCAAGGGCATCAACCCGTTCACCAAGGAAGAGCAGTGGTTCGCCGCCAAGCCCGCCTCGGTGAAGGTCAAGGTGCGTCCGCTGAAGAAGCTGAAGGACGCCGCGGCCTGATCGCCGCGCACCTCGTGTGACCCGAACGGGACGGCCTGGCCGTCCCGTTTTTTTTGCCCGCCGGTACAGCCCCTGCCGGAGGTCACCCCTTGTGATCGCATGCCGCTGCCCGCAGGTCCGGAGTGTCCCTTCCGAACAAGGCGCACCACGCATGAAGATCCAGGGTTTCCTCGACCACCTGCTCAAATCCTCCAGCGGCAACGGCAGCGTGCTCAATGCCGACTTCGGCAAGGGCGCGATCACCGGCGGCGCGCTGGGCCTGCTGCTGGGCAAGAACAAGACCTCGCGCAAGCTGGCCACCTATGGCGGCCTGGCGGCGATCGGCGTGATGGCCTACCGCGCCTACAACGACTACAAGCAGCAGCAGGGCGGCTTCGCGGCCGGCGCGGGACCGCAGACGGTGGACCGGCTGCCGCCCCCGCAGGCGGAACTGCACAGCCAGGCGATCCTGAAGGCGCTGGTGGCAGCCGCCAAGGCGGATGGCCATATCGACGCGCGCGAACGCGAAGTGATCGAAGGCGAGTTCTCGCGCATCGGCACCGACGGCGAACTGCAGCAGTGGCTGCATGCCGAACTGGAAAAGCCGCTGGACCCGGCGGAAGTCGCGCGCGCCGGCAGCACGCCGGAGATCGCTTCGGAGATGTACCTGGCCAGCCTGATGGTGGCCGACGAGCAGAACTTCATGGAACGCGCCTATCTGGACGAGCTGGCGAAGCAACTGCGGCTCGAGCCATCGCTGAAGGCGCAGCTGGAGCGCCAGCTGGCGCAGCCACAGCTGCCGGCACTGCCCTGACCCGCCACATGCGGCCTGCCGCGCGCCGCGGGCGACGCATCGCCTGGTGGCTGCTCACACTGTCATTGCTCGGCCTCCTGCTCGCATGGGCATGGAGCCGACCGTTCATGGCGTCGCCGCGCATGTGGTGGGACATCTCGCGCGCATCGCCGCCCGACGCCTTGCCAGTACCGGTGGACGGCGTGCGTGCGCGGCAGATCGCCGACACGTTCGGCGCGCCACGCGGTACGGACCGCACGCATCAGGGCGTGGACATCTTCGCCGCGCGCGGCACGCCCGTGCGCAGCGCCACGCGCGGCATCGTCGTCGCCATCCGCGACAGCGGCCTGGGGGGCCGGCAGGTGTGGGTGCTGGGCCCGGGTCGCGAGCGGCACTACTACGCGCACCTCGACGACTGGGCGCCCGGCCTGTCCACCGGCCAGGCGATCCGCGCGGGCGACGTGCTGGGTTTCGTCGGCACGTCGGGCAATGCGCGCGGGACGCCGCCGCACCTGCACTACGGCATCTACGGCGCGCACGGCGCCTACGATCCCCTGCCGCTGTTCCGGGCCGGCGCCACGTCCACGACCGTTCGCTGAACCACGCCGGCCGGCGGAACAGTCCATCACGGCGCGCCCCCTCGTTAGGGCTGCCGGGCGCGCCTATCTTGGCCATGGTCCCCACCGCGCCACCGGCGCACGCCCCCATGCCCAACGACACCCACCGCTACCGCATCACCGTCACGCCCATCGAGGACGATGGCCTGCAGTGCAATGGCCGCTGCACCATCGAATTCGAACACGCCTGCCATGACGACTGGATGCGCATTCTCGAGAACATCCAGCGCCAGCGCGGCCTCAGCGGCGACGAGCGCGCCGCGCTGGTCGTCGGCACCAAGCTGCTGAGCGGGCTGATGCTCGACCACCGCAAGGACGCCGACGACCTGTTCGCACCCCTGCGCCCGCACATGGGCGAGTTCATCCGTTCGCTGAAGGAGCGCGGTCGCGACGCCGGCTGAGCGCGACGTCGCGGGGGTAAACTCCGCGCGATGAAGGCCCGCCATGCCGCCGAAGCCGCCACCCTCGAGGACATCCCCAACATCGGGCCGTCCATCGCAGGCGACCTGCGCGGCATCGGGATCGCCACGCCACAGGCGCTGGTGCGCCAGGACCCGTATGCCCTGTACGAACGGGTGAACGCCGCCACCGGCCAGCGCCACGACCCCTGCCTGTGCGACTGCTTCATCGCCGCCGTGCGCTTCATGGAAGGTGGCCCGCCCACGCCGTGGTGGCGCTACACCGCCGAACGCAAGCGCCATTTCGCCGACCACGCCGGTTAGCGTCCGGACAGGCATGCCCGGCTATGGTGCGCCGACGCCTTCCGGAGCCTGCCATGCGCCGCACCCGACGCCAGTTCTTCACTCTCGCCCTTGCCGCCGGCGCCACGCTCGCACTGGCGGGCTGCAGCACGCTCAATGCGGTCACCGGCCTGCTGGGCAACCAGATCAACTTCACCCAGCCGCAGTTGCAGCGCTACCTCAACCAGAGCTTTCCGCGCGAGTTCGACAAGCTCGGCGGCCTGGTGTCCGCCACGCTGACCAACCCGCGCCTGAGCATTCCCACCGGCGACGACCGGCTGCGCCTGGACTTCGACATCGGCGTGAGCGCGCTGGGCGCGCGCGATGTCAGCCGCGGGCACTTCGCGCTGGCCAGCCGCCTGCGCTACGACCCCGCCACCCGCGGTCTGCATCTGGACAATCCGGAAATCCTCTCCGTGGACGTGCCCGGCGCGGGCTCGCTGATGTCCGGTGGTACCCGCCAGCTGGTCAATACCGTGCTGCAGGAGTACGCGCGCAGCGAGCCGGTCTACAGGATCGAGAGCGACGTACTGCGCCGCCTGCCGGCCAGCAAGCAGATCGGCAACCCCCAGATCGAGGATGGCCGTGTGGTCATCCCCCTGCAGTGAAAGGCGACACGATGATGAAGCCGCTTCTGGCCCGCCTTGCCCTGTGCGCCTGCCTGGCCGCACCTGTCCTGGCATCGGCGGCCACGCCTGCCGTACTGCGGTTCGATGCGGGACAGCTGCAGAGCGCCGCGCGCGCCGGCTTTCCGCTGGAAGAGTCGCTGCTGGAAGGCTTCGCATCGTTGACCCTGAGCGATCCCGACATCAGCATCCCGCAGCCCGGCGAGCGCGTGCACCTGCAGATGAACTACGACATCGCCCTGGCAACGGGCGAGCGCCTGGAGTACGGCAACGTGGTCGTCAGCAGCGGCCTGCGCTACGACCCCGGCACGCACGGCCTGCACCTGGTGGATCCGCACCTGGAGCACCTGGGCTCCGCTGCGGGCGGGCGCGGCCTGCCCGGCGGTTCGCGCGACGTACTGCAGGACCTGATCCGCGAGTACGCCCGCACCCGCCCGCTGTACCGGTTGAGCGCCGAGGACCTCGCGCAGGTGCCCGGCACGCTGACGGCCGATTCGCTGCGGATCCGCGACGGCCACGTGGAACTGCAGTTGCCGGTGGACGCGGCACGCTGAGCCCGGCGCCGCGCTACGGCGCCACGCCGTTCGGTGGCCAGGCGTGGGGCATTGCCTGGCCGCCGGGCGGTGCCGCTACAGCTCGAAGCGGTAGCTCAGCTTCACGATCAGCTGCTCGTCGTTGCGCAGGCTGAAACTGTCGCGCAGTGCGTCGTCGGAGCCTTCCGTCCCGGCCAGTTGCTCGTAGCCGCCGCGGGCGTACACCACGTACAGGTAGGACAGCGGCGCGAGTTCGTAGCGGTAGCGTACCTGGAAACCGAGGTTGCGCACCTGGAAGTCCTCGACCGTGTCGCTGGCCGCCACCGCATGCCCGGCCGCATCGAAGCGCCACGCATCGTGCGCCCGCGCACTGATGGCGATCGCCTCCAGCTTCACGCGAAGCTCCTGCCGCGGGTCGATGTTCCAGTCCAGGCCGGCGCGCAGCGTCGTCTCGCGACCGTCGAATGCGCCCACCAGGTCGCCCTGCGCGGCCCCCTGCCAGATCAGCCAGTCCGGGCGCCTGACGAGGTTCAGACCCGCGTTGAGGCTGAAGGCGTCGTTGATGAAATACGTGGCCCCATACCAGAAGGCCGAACCCAGCTTGCGGTTGCCCGCCAGGCCGCCACCGAAGGCCTCGACCTCGACCTCGTGCGCCCAGTTGCCCTTGCGCGGACGTTCGTACTCGAAATACGCATTCAAATTCGCCGGCAGACGCACGATACCGTTGCCGCGCAGCAGCGTGTCGCTGATCCCCGCGCTGTTGACGTTGATCTGCGCATACTCGTAGCTGCCGTCGCGCAGCTGGCCTTCGCGGCTCATGCGGAACTGGTCGTTGAGCTTCTCGCCGTGGTTGTTGTGGTTGCTGCTGACGCGCCAGCGCCAGTCCTTGGACGAATAGCGCGACGCCTCCGGCAGGCCGGTGAACCGCCTGCGCACTTCCCAATGCAGGTAGTTGGTGCTGTTGCGCGACAGGTAGCCGAAGTCGTTGAGCTGCAGGTCGTTGCCGAAGTGCATGGCGATCCACTGCTGGCGCCAGCCGTGGTCCATCTCGTAGTCGGCCCAGACGGTGGCGCCGTAGTCCTGCAGCGCGTCGCCGGCCTGATCGATGCGGCTGCCCAACAGGCGCGTGCGGACGTTCCAGCGCGCGGTCGGCCGCCAGTTGTGGTCCACGCCGAGCACGGTGGCCTCGCGGTCGCGCCAGGGATCGTCGACGCGGGTCAGCATGGCGCCCAGATTCTGCATGTCGAAATCGCGTACCAGCCGCACCGCATGGTAACGGCGGCCGGTAGCGCCATCCTCGTCGGCGGAGAACAGGCCGTAGTTCACCCGGCCCAGGCTGCCGTTCAACTTGACCGCCGCGGTGATGTCGCCGGTGCTGCCCACACGGCGCGTGTAAAGCTGCTGACTGTCGTCCGACGGCGTGGTCAGTTCGAAGATGCCCTGGTTCTCGGTGAAGAACGGACGCTTGTCGCTGATGAAGGTCTCGGTGGCGCTGAAGTTCACCACCAGGTCGTCCGCTTCCACCTGGCCGAAGTCGGGATTGACCGTGGCCGACAGCTGGAAGCGGCCGTTCGGCTTCCAGAAGATGTCCGCGCCGCCGTTGAAATCGCGGCCGCCGCCGACGTTGTCGTACAGGCCGGACACGTAGGGCGTGATGGCGAGCAACGACTGGTCGTACCGCGCAACGGTGATCGGCGCGAAATCCGACAGGAAGCGCGGACGCTCGAAGCTCGCCTGCGGCCACGCCATGCGCTCGCCGGTGGAGCCGATCACGCGCGCCAGGAACACCTTCAGCGTGCGCTGGCCGTCCGTGCCGTCTCGCATGGGCGCGGTGTGCCACGGGATCAGCATTTCGACCGACCAGCCCTGTTCGTCCTCGGCCACCGCATGCCGCCACTGGCCGTCCCAGTCGTCGCTGAACTGGTTCTCGTTGGTGATGATCTCGTCGGCGATGCCGCCGGTGGAACTGATGGTGAAGGCATAGCCGGTGCGCCCGTCGCCGTCGAAATCGACGAAGGCATTGACGCGGTCGACCTGTTCGTCGAAGTCGCGCTGCACCTTCTGCCGCGTACGGGGCACGTCGGGCGGCTGGGCGTTGCGGAACGCGATGGCCAGGCCATCCGGCGTGGCGAGCACCCAGGCCTCGGTGGCGAGCGAACCGGGTTCGCCGGTCAGCGGCTGGGTCTTGCGGAAGTCGGCGACGTGATGCGCGTCCTGCCACTCGGCGGGGTGGATGCGGCCGTCGATCTCGACGGCCTGCACCGCGGGACATGGCAGGACCAGCGCAAGCGCGCCGGCGAATCGTGTAAGCATCATGGGGATCGGGGATGGGTCCGGTGCGCGCACGTTAGCCGCGCGGCACAGTCGCCACACCTGCCTTCGGTCATTTCAACCTTCAGGCTTCCTGCGGCATCCGTGCCAAGTGGAGATCAGCGCCCTTTCTTGGGCTGCAGCATCGTGCCCGTGCACTTCTTGCTGCCGCACCGGCACGCCCAGATCTTCTTCAGGCGCGCGGTATGCGGCTCATCCAGGGTGATGCCGTAGTTGTAGGTCAGCTCCTCGCCGGGCTTGATGGCGCGGATGGCCTCGATGAACACCTTGTCCTTCTTGCGGTTCTTGCCGTCGTGCTCTTCGATCACCGCTTCGCAGTTGGGATCGCAGCTGTGGTTGATCCAGCGCGCCTTGTTGCCCTTGTGGTTGGCGTCGATCACGTACTCGTCGTTGAGCGTGAACAGGAAGGTATGGCCGGAGTCCACGTCGCCGGTGTCGTCGGCGTCCACTTCCTCGTGCGTGCGGCGCTTGCCCTTGTATTCCACCACCCGCTCGCCCTTCTCGATCGGGGCGATGGCGAACACGCCGTTGCCGTGGATGTCGGATTGGCGGGCTTCGATCTTGCGGGGCATGCGGAGGTCCGGCGGGAGGGAGGAGGGACGATTCTCGCCCAACGCGCGGCGTTTCCCAACTTTCCGTTGCCTGAACGCCTCCGCTCGGACGCGTGGCCGGTCCGCGCAGGGCGGCGCGTTCGATGCCCGTTCCCCTCATTGCGACCGTCTCCATGCGCGCCCACCCGTTCCTGTTCGCCACCGCCCTGTGCCTGGGTCTGTCCGCCTGCCAGCCCTCCGAAACCCGGACCACCTCGCGTCTGCCTCCGTCCACGCCCAGCGACACCGACCTTCTGGCCCGGGGCGAATACCTGGTGCGGACCACCGGCTGCAACGACTGCCACACGCCCGGTTATGCCGAATCCGGCGGCACGACCGACAAGGCGGGCTGGCTGGTGGGTTCGCCGATGGGTTTCCATGGTCCGTGGGGCACCACGTATCCGAGCAACCTGCGCCTGCGCATGCAGCAGCTGACCGAAGCGCAATGGCTGGAATACAGCGCCAACCTGCGCACCCGACCGATGATGCCGGACTTCGCCGTGCGCGCGATGACCGAGGAAGACCGTCGCGCGATCTACCGCTTCATCCATTCGCTGGGCGCCGCCGGCCAGCCCGCGCCCGAGGCCCTGCCGCCGGGCCAGACGCCGCCGGCGCCGTACCTGGGCCTGGTGCTGCCGACCCCGCCGGCAGATGCGCCTGCGGCCCACTGAAGCCTTGGGGCCGCCTCATCCGAGACGGCCGTCGAACATCCAGAAGAAGCCCAGTGCCAGACCAAACACGGTCCAGAACAACTGGCCGAGTCCGCGAAACAGCTTCACGGCCAGGTATACGCCGCCAATGGCGAGCAGCACGCGCCAGACGAATCTCTGGTCCAGGCCGTGGGCCGATGGCGTGGAAGCGGAAGAAGCGTGGGTGGTGTTCATGGTGGCAATCCTGGGAAAGAGACCGTCCGGAGTGGACGATGGCCATCTTCCCCGCGCGCCGGCGCCCGCATCAGTCCAAGCCGTCAGCCTTCGCGGGTGACATTCGTCAGCCGCGCGGCGCCCGCCTGAACGGGGAAAACCCCCGCATTTGAGCCCGGCGGACCAAAAGCGTACAATTTCGGTACGTTTTATGGATTCCCCCGCCCCATGCTCCGCGTCACCAAGCTGACCGACTACGCCACCGTCGTCCTGACCGTGCTCGCCGCCCGGCCGGGCGAGATCCTCAGTGCGTCCGACCTGGCCGAGCATTCCGGCCTGGAAACCCCGACCGTGAGCAAGGTGCTGAAACCGCTGGCGCAGGCCGGGCTGGTGGAAGGCCTGCGCGGCGTGCACGGCGGCTACCGCCTGAGCCGCGAAGCGGCCGACATCAGCCTGATCCAGATCGTCGAGGCCATGGAAGGACCGCTGGCGATGACCGAATGCAGCCAGAGCGAAAGCCACTGCGGCATCGCCCACCAGTGCGGCGCGCGCGCCAACTGGCGCCTGATCAACGATGTGGTGGCAGACGCCCTGCGCGGTTTCACCCTGGCGCAGATGATCGCCCCGCCCCCCTCCTCTTCCGACGACATGCGCAGGCGCCCCATCGCCGTGCAGGTCGCCACCCGCTGAACCGCAGGCAGCCCCATGGCCACCGAGAACGCTGAAATCCTGGAACAGCTGGGACGTCGCTACGACGCCGGCTTCATCACCGACATCGAATCCGATTCGCTGCCGCCCGGCCTGGACGAGGACGTCGTCCGCGCCCTGTCGGCGAAGAAGAACGAACCGGAGTGGATGACCGAATGGCGCCTGGCCGCCTACCGCCACTGGCTGACGATGCCGGCGCCGCACTGGGCCAAGCTGAAGATCGGCCCCATCGATTTCCAGGCCATCAGCTACTACAGCGCGCCGAAGGCGAAGTACGCCTCGCTGGACGAGGTGCCGCAGGAGCTGCTGGACACCTACGACAAGCTGGGCGTGCCGCTGCACGAGCGCGCCAAGCTGGCCGGCGTGGCGGTGGACGCGGTGTTCGATTCCGTGTCCGTCGGCACCACCTTCCGCAAGGAACTGGCCGAGAAGGGCATCATCTTCTGCTCGATGTCGGAGGCGATCCAGGAGCATCCCGAACTGGTCAAGCAGTACCTGGGCACCGTGGTGCCGGTGGGCGACAACTATTTCGCCGCGCTGAACTCGGCGGTGTTCTCCGACGGCAGCTTCGTGTTCATCCCCAGGGGCGTGCGCTGCCCGATGGAACTGAGCACCTATTTCCGCATCAATGCCGGCCACACCGGCCAGTTCGAGCGCACGCTGATCATCTGCGAGGACAAGGCCTACGTGTCCTACCTGGAAGGCTGCACCGCACCGATGCGCGACGAGAACCAGCTGCACGCCGCAGTCGTCGAGCTGGTCGCGCTGGAGGACGCCGAGATCAAGTACAGCACGGTGCAGAACTGGTATCCGGGCGACGAGGAAGGCCGTGGCGGCATCTACAACTTCGTCACCAAGCGCGCCGAATGCAGGGGCGACCGCAGCAAGGTGACGTGGACGCAGGTGGAGACCGGCTCGGCGATCACCTGGAAGTACCCGTCCTGCGTGCTGCTGGGTGACGACTCGGTGGGCGAGTTCCACTCGGTGGCGCTGACCCACCATCGCCAGCAGGCCGATACCGGCACCAAGATGATCCACATCGGCAAGCGCACCAAGTCCAAGATCGTCAGCAAGGGCATCAGCGCCGGCGGCGGCCAGAACACCTACCGCGGCCTGGTGAAGGTGGACCGCAACGCCGACGGCGCGCGCAACTACACCCAGTGCGACAGCCTGTTGATCGGCAAGAAGTGCGGCGCGCACACCTTCCCCTACATCGAGGTGAAGAACCCCACCGCGACGCTGGAGCACGAGGCCACCACCTCCAAGATCAGCGACGACCAACTGTTCTACTGCCGCGCGCGCGGCATCGGCCAGGAAGACGCCGTCAGCATGATCGTCGACGGCTTCTGCAAGCAGGTCTTCCGCGAACTGCCGATGGAGTTCGCGGTGGAAGCCAAGAAGCTGCTGGAGGTTTCGCTGGAAGGCAGCGTGGGATAAGGCTTTTCCCTTCTCCCGTCGGGAGAAGGTGCCCGTAGGGCGGATGAGGGGCAACGAAGTCCGGCGCTCTCAAACATCTGGACTCCATCGCCCCTCACCCCAACCCCTCTCTCCCACGGGACTCCTTTGGTCGTCGTCGGGAGAGGGGCTCGAAAGAATCAAACGGAAACGAACATGCTCAAGATCGACAACCTCCACGCCAGCGTCGCCGGCAAGGACATCCTCAAGGGCCTCTCGCTGGAGGTGAAGCCGGGCGAAGTGCACGCCATCATGGGGCCCAACGGCGCCGGCAAGTCCACGCTCGGCAACATCCTGGCCGGCCGCGAGGGCTATGAGGTCACCGCCGGCAGCGTCGAGTTCGACGGCAAGCCGCTGCTGGAACTGGAACCTGAAGAGCGCGCTGCCGCCGGCGTGTTCCTGGCGTTCCAGTACCCGGTCGAGATCCCGGGCGTGAACAACACCTATTTCCTGCGTGCGGCGCTCAATGCCCAGCGCAAGGCGCGCGGCGAGGCGGAGCTGGATTCCATGCAGTTCCTCAAGCTGGTGCGCGAGAAGCTGGCCGTGCTGCACCTGAAGGACGAGCTGCTGCACCGCGGCGTCAACGAAGGCTTCAGCGGCGGCGAGAAGAAGCGCAACGAGATCTTCCAGCTCGCCGTGCTGGAACCGAAGCTGGCGATCCTGGACGAGACCGACAGCGGCCTGGACATCGACGCGCTGAAGAACGTGGCCGACGGCGTCAATGCGCTGCGCTCGCCGGACCGCGCGTTCGTGGTCATCACCCACTACCAGCGCCTGCTCGACTACATCAAGCCGGACGTGGTGCACGTGCTGGCCGGCGGCCGCATCGTCGAGACCGGCGGCCCGGAACTGGCACTTGAGCTGGAACAGCACGGCTATGCGTGGATCAAGGACCGGGTTGCTCCGGAGCAGGCCGCCCGATGAGCGCGTTGCTGGATTCCCTGTCGGCCACCTTCCACGGCGATGCCGCACGCCGCGCTGCGCTCGACGAGGCGCTGCGCGACGGCCTGCCCGGCCCGCGCACCGAGGCGTGGAAGTACACCTCGCTGCGGCAACTCGAACGTCGCAGCTTCGCCGCTGTCGAGGCGCTGCCGTCGCTGGACCCGATGCTGCTGGCCGATATCCCGGCGCCGCGCGCGGTGTTCGTCAACGGCCGCTACTCGGTCGCGCTGTCGCTGACCACCGACCTGCCGGACGGCGTCAGCCTGCAGCTGCTGTCCGAGGCACTGGCGGAGGGCGGCGACGCGGCGCGCTTCCTGCAGCGTCGTTTCGAGCGCACCGACGAAGTCTTCGCCCGGCTCAACGCCGCGCTGGCGACCGAAGGCCTGCTGCTGCGCGCCGAGGCCGACGCGCGGAGCGAGCAGCCGATGCATCTGGTCTTCATCGGCACCGAGGACGGCGCCGACCGCGCCTGGCATCTGCGCAACCTGATCGAACTGCGCGCAGGCGCCGCGCTGACCGTGGTGGAACACCACTTCGCTGCCACGCCGCACGCGCACTTCATCAACGCCCTGAGCCACGTGCACCTGGCGAAGGGTGCGACCCTCTCGCACGCGCGCATCCAGAGCGACAGCGAACGCGCCACCTCGCTGCTGCGTACCGACGCGGTACTCGCGCGCGATGCCGACTACCGGCGCGTCGACCTGGAGCTGGGCGCCGCGCTGTCGCGCCACGAGCTCAACGTACGCCTGGAAGGCGACAACGCGCACCTGACGGCGAACGGCGTGCTGCTGGCCGGCGGGCGCCGGCATGTCGATACCCGCCTGGGCATCGACCACATCGGCCGGGACACCGCCTGCGAACTGACCTGGCGCGGACTCGGCGCAGGCCGTGGACGTGCGGTCTTCCATGGCGGCATCCTGATCCGCGAAGGGGCCGACGGTACCGACGCCGCGCTGTCGAACAAGAACCTGCTGCTGTCGGACAACGCGGAGATCGATACCCAGCCCGTGCTGGAGATCCACGCCGACGAGGTGAAGGCCGCCCATGGCGCGACGGTCGGCCAGCTCGACGCCAATGCCCTGTTCTACCTGCGCTCGCGCGGGTTGACGCAGGCCGAAGCCCGGCAGCTGCTGACCACCGCATTCTGCCGCGAACCGCTGGGCGTCATCGCGCATGCCGGCGTGCGCGAAGCCCTGCTCGCCCGGGTGGACGCCGCGCTGGCGGCGCTGGAGGCACCATGAACCGCGAGGCCCTGTCCGGTGCTGGCACCGCGATCGACTGGGCGCGCGTGCGCGAGGACTTCCCCCTGCTCGCGCGGCAGGTGAACGGCAAGCCGCTGATCTATCTGGACAGCGCCAACACGGGCCAGAAACCGGCATCGGTGATCCAGACGGTCGATGACTTCTACCGTCAGCACAACGCCAACGTCAGCCGTGCCGTGCACACGTTGGGCACCGAAGCGACGGATGCGTACGAAGGCGCGCGCAAGAGGCTGGCGCGCTTCCTCAACGTGCGGCCGGACGAACTGGTGCTGTGCAGCGGCACCACGTTCGCGATCAACCTGGTGGCGTACTCGTGGGCGCTGCCTCGCCTGAAGGCCGGCGACACCATCCTGGTGTCGCGCATGGAGCATCACGCCAACATCGTGCCGTGGCAACTCGTGGCCCAACGCACCGGCGCGACGATCAAGGTCGCGGAGATCCACGCCGACGGCACGCTCGACCTGGACGCGCTGCACGCCGCCATGACCGGCGACGTGAAGCTGCTGGCGATCACTCACACCTCCAACGTACTGGGGACGGTCAATCCGGTGCGCGAGATCTGTCGCGAAGCCCGCAAGCGCGGCATCGTCACCGTGGTGGACGGCTCGCAGGCGGTGCCGCACCGCGCGGTCGATATCGCCGCGATCGGCTGCGATTTCTACGCGTTCACCGGCCACAAGATGTGCGGCCCCACCGGGACCGGCGCGCTGTGGGCGCGCAAGGAACATTTGCAGGCCATGCCGCCGTTCATCGGCGGCGGCGAGATGATCAAGGAAGTGAGCTTCGACGGCACGGTGTTCAACGACCCGCCGCACCGGTTCGAAGCCGGCACGCCCAACATCGCCGGTTTCATCGGGCTGGGCGCGGCCGTGGACTACCTGGACGCGCTGGGCATGGCGAACGTGGAAGCCCGCGAGGCCGAACTGTTGGCGCACGCCACCGAGGAACTGGACCGGATCGACGGCCTGCGCATCGTCGGCCGCGCGCCGGACAAGGCGGCGGTGATCTCGTTCCTGATCGAAGGGGCGCACGCGCACGACCTGGCCACGCTGCTGGACCTGGAAGGCGTCGCCGTCCGTTCCGGCCAGCACTGCGCACACCCGCTGCTGCAGTTCTACGGCGTAGCCGCGACGCTGCGGGCCTCGTTCGCCTTCTACAACACGCACGAGGAAGTGGACGCCTTCATCGCCGCCCTGAAAAAGGCGCGCGCTCTGCTGGCGTAACGCTGCGGGCATGCCCGCAGCCGCCCTACAATGGGCGGCATGGATACCCTCAGCTTCCGCCCCGCCACCCACGCCGACATCCCGGCCCTCGTCACCCTGGTCACGTCCGCCTACCGCGGCGACGTCAGTCGACAGGGTTGGACGACGGAAGCCGACCTGCTGGACGGCCAGCGCATCGACCCCGATGTCCTCGCGCGCGACATCGGCCGCGCGCGCAGCCGCATTCTGATCGCAGAGCGTGGCGGCGAAATGCTGGCATGCGCGCACGTCGCCGAGGAGGACGGCGCGGGCTACTTCGGCATGTTCTCGGTACGCCCCGACCTGCAGGGCGGCGGCGTGGGCAAGGCCATGCTGGCCGAGGCCGAACGCATCGCGCGCGAGGAGTGGCAGCTGCCGACCATGCGCATGACCGTGATCGACATCCGCGACGAGCTGATCGCGTTCTATGAACGCCGCGGCTACGCGCGCACGGGCATCAAGAAGCCCTTCCCCTACGGCGACGAGCGCTACGGCATTCCCAAGCGCGAGGACCTGCGCTTCGAGATCCTGGAGAAACCGCTGACGGGAGCCGCCGCATGAGCGAGACCTGGACGTTCGTATGCGCCGCAGGCGAGCTGTTGCCCGGCGAGCTGAAAACCGTGTTCGACGAGGTCACCGGCACGCCCATCGTGGTCCTCAACCACGACGGCGATCTCTATGCCCTGGAAGACAAGTGCAGCCATGAGGACTTCGAACTGTCCTCCGGCCACTTCGATCCGGCGGACGCCAGCATCGAATGCGTCCTGCACGGGGCGCGTTTCGATGTTCGCGATGGTCGTGCCCTGTGCGCGCCGGCCTACTCGCCGGTGGCGAAGTTTCCGGTGCGGCTGGAGCATGGCGGCATCTGGACACGGGACGACCGGGACTGACCGCGGAATGTGAACATTCTGTTGTAATCGCAAATCATTCTCATTATCCTGTCGCACCCTGCGGCAGATCGCCGCAGCCCGTCTCTTCGAGGCTCCGGTGCCGCGCGTCCCCCACCCCGTCCTGTCGACCGTCGTCTGCCTGCTGCTGGCATGCGTGACGCTGTTCGCGGGCGGGCTCCACGCTACGACGGTACGGCCCGTCGACGACAACCCGGCCCTGACCACCGTTTCCCCGGCAAGCGAGGCCTTCGCGCTAACCGCGCGTAATCACGACGCCGACCACGACGCCTTGCCCCTGCCTGCCGACTCCGAGCCGGCGACGGGCCATGGACGCGCATCCGCGCCGCGGTGCCCCCTCCAAGGGCGATACCCCACCTCCCCGGTGGACGACGATCCGCGTGCGCGCCCTCCCGCCTATCGCGGCTGCGGTCCTCCCCGCTGATTTCCTGCGGCGCCGTGCGCCGTCGCGTGACGCCTCGTTTCGCCGACATACCGAACGCCGTGCGCAAGACACGAACCCGTTCCCTCTCCGTCCCGTAGCCTTCGCCACCGGGTCATCCGCTCAAGCACACCAAGGATGCCTATGAACTTCCGCCCCTCCCCGCTGACCGCTGCCCTGCTCCTCGCCATCACGGCCCCGGCCATGGCCGCTCCCACCGGCGATGCCCCCGCCGATGCCGCCATGCAGGCCAAGGAACTGGACACCGTGGAAGTGCACAGTGAACGCGTGCAGAAAGCCAGCTCGCCGAAGTACACCGAGGCGTTGGTGGACACGCCGCAGACCATTACCGTGGTGACCAGCGAGGTTATAGCGCAGCAGAACCTGCTGGGCCTGCGCGACGTGCTGAGCACCCTGCCCGGCATCACCTTCGGCGCCGGCGAAGGCGGTGGTGGCTATGGCGACAGCATCAACCTGCGCGGCTTCACCGCCAGCAGCGACATCACCACCGACGGGGTACGCGACAGCGCGCAGTACACGCGCACGGACAACTTCAACCTCGAATCCATCGAATTGATCAACGGCGCCAACTCGGCGATGTCGGGCGCAGGCTCGGTCGGCGGCAACATCAACCTGGTGAGCAAGGTCGCGCGCGGCGACGACTTCAACACCTTCACGGCGGGCGCCGGCACCGACGGCTTCGCGCGCGCGACCGCCGACAGCAACTTCGTGCTCGACAGCGGCGTCTCCGTGCGGTTGAACGCCATGGCGCACCAGAACGACGCCCCGGGCCGCGATTACGAAGAGTTCAAACGATGGGGCTTCGCGCCGTCGGTCGCATTCGGGCTGGGTTCGGATACGCGACTGACCTTGAGCTATCTGCACCAGCACGACGAGAACCTGCCCCAGTACGGCGTGCCGTACTACATGAATGCGTTCAACAATGGTCCGCTGCCCGGGCTGGACCCGAGCAACTATTACGGCTACCACAACATCGATACCCAGGAGATCGATGTCGACATGCTGACCGGCGCGTTCGAGCACGACTTCAGCGACCGCGTCGGCGTGCGGAGCGTGGCCCGCTTCCAGAAGGTCGACCAGTTATCGGTGGTGGATGCGACCCAAGGCACCTGGTGCCTGGCCGACGGCACCAATCCGGCGACCGGTGCGGCCTGCACCGGCGGCATGCCGGCGGGTACCTACCAGCCCAGCGGCCCGCGCGGTTATTCGCGCGATACCCGCAACGCGATCGCCATCAGCCAGACGGACCTGACCGCACGCTTCGACACCGGTGCGGTCGAACACGCGCTGGTGGCCGGCGTGTCGTTTTCGCGCGAGAGCTTCGACCTGGATACCGGCAGCGTACTGCGCAACCCCGACGGCACCGCCGTCGTCCTGCCCCGCATGGATCTGTACAACCCGGATTCCACCTGGAACGGCCCCGTGAACTACGTGCTGACCGGCCGCACGGCGGGCACGCTAACGAATCAGGCCGTGTACGTGTTCGACACACTGAAATTCGGCGAGCGCGTCCTCCTGAACCTCGGCGCCCGCTACGAGCACAACGAAGGCGATACGACGACATGGATCGTCTCGACCGCGGCAGGTCCGGCCGGCCCGATCGGCACCGTGACCGGGCGCAATCCGGTTCTGACCAACGACGACGACCTGTTTTCGTACCGGGCGGGCCTGGTGTTCAAGCCGGCCAAGAACGGATCGATCTACTTGTCGTACGCCAACGCCAAGACGCCCTCCAAGGCGTCGGTCAACGGTGCCTGCACCGTGCAGACCTGCGAAGTGGACCCGGAAACGGCGGTCAACATCGAACTCGGCACCAAGTGGGACCTGCTGGACAACCACCTGGCGGTGACCGCCGCCCTGTTCCGCAACGAGCGGCAGAACTACAAGGTCGCCGATCCGGCGAATCCATTGAATCCGTCCGGTGAGCAGCAGTTGGACGGCAAGGCGCGCGTGCAGGGTGTCGCATTGGGCGTGGCCGGTCACATCACCGACGCATGGTCGGTATTCGCCAACTACACCTACCTGGACAGCGAAGTGCTCCACGGCGTGTCCGCCTACTGCGCGGCCAATCCGAACGACCATCTGGTCGGCACCACGCCCGCGAATCCGGACGGCGTGAACTGCAGCAACAGCACGCACTTCCCAGATCCGCTGAAGGGCAATCCGCTGACGGCCACGCCCGAACATTCGGCCAACATCTGGACGACGTACCAGTTCGGCGACTGGACGTTCGGCTACGGCGTGACGTATCTCGGCGAGATCTATCTGAACAACAACGTCCTGCCGACCGCCAATCCGGTAACGAACACGACGCCGGCCGTGCTGTACAAGTCGCCCGGCTACGTGACCCATCGCGCCATGGTGGGTTACGAGGTCAGCGAGCGCCTCGGTCTTCAGTTGAACATCACCAACCTGACGGACAAGGAGTACTACACCCGGATCCGCAACAACGGCTGGGCTATGCCGGGCGATGAACGCTCGGCCGTACTGACCGCGACCTACAAGTTCTGACGGATCCCCAGCGTTCCGCACACCCGCCCCGCCCATGCACAATGGGCGGGACTTTCCGCTCCCAGGTCGTCCATCATGCTGCTGGCCATTCCCGACGTGCTGACTCCCGCCCAGGTCGCACAGGCAAGGGCGCAGTTGGACGCCGCCGACTGGGCGGACGGCCGCATCACCGCGGGCTACCAGTCGGCCAAGGCCAAGGACAATGCTCAGCTGCCGGAGGATTCTCCCGCGGCCCGCGAAGTCGGTGCCCTGATCCTGGACGCGCTGTCGCGCAACAGCACCTTCTTCTCCGCGGCGCTGCCCAAGCGCATCTATCCGCCCCTGTTCAACCGCTATGACGGCGGCCAGTCGTTCGGTTACCACGTGGACAATGCAGTCCGCTACGACCGCAGCCGCGGCGGCGTGGACCCCGTGCGCACGGACCTGTCGGCCACGCTGTTCCTCAGCGCGCCGGAGGACTACGACGGCGGAGAACTCGTCATCGAAGACACCTTCGGCACACAGCGCGTGAAGCTTCCCGCCGGCCACATGGTGCTGTATCCGGGCACCAGCCTGCACAAGGTGACGCCGGTGACCCGCGGCGCGCGCGTGGCGTCGTTCTTCTGGATGCAGAGCATGGTCCGCGACGATGGTCATCGCCGCCTGCTGTTCGAACTGGACCTGTCCATCCGCCGCCTGACCGTGGACGTGCCCGAGCACGCCGCCCTGGTCCAGCTGACCGGCGTGTACCACAACCTCCTCAGGCAGTGGGCGGAGACCTGAGCAAGCCAAGCAAGATTCAATCTTGTTTGCACTTGATAAGTATTCTCATTTAAAATGTCCCGTAACGGCCCGCCGGACTGGCGCGCGCCCTGGGGACCTTCTTGAATCAACCGCCTGACAACCCGATCGGCCTGCACGCACCGAGACCGGCGCGCGCACCCTGGTGGTCGCGGTCGGGCATCGCGGCCGTCGTGATCGCGCTGTCCATGCTGCTGGGATTCCACTCACCGGCCTCTTCCGGCACGGGTCGGGCGGTTGCTACTGCCCAGACGGCGCCCGCGCTGGTCGCAGGCGAATCCCGCGACCACGCAGGGGGCGCTCGCGAGGACCGCCATCGCGACCTCCCCGCGAAGAAGGCACGACTGATCGCCCTGAAGGTGAAAACCACCCGCGCGCCGGGACACATCCGCGACGCCGCATCGCGCCTGTCTTCATCACGGCGGCGGCATGGTGGTCCGCAACCGGACCCGCGCATGCCGGACGCCTCTGGCGCCCTGCAACGCCTGGATCCGTCATTGAGCCTGCATCACGGCCAGGCACCTCCTGTCGCCTGATCCGCTCGCGGCCCGTCCGATCCCGGACGCTGCTTTCTGCTGATCGCGCACCCGCGCGACCGCGCCCCCGCTGCCCACTTATTCCCGGATCCCATGAACGTCATCCGTACGTCCGTGCGCGCCTCGCTGCGTCGCAACCGCCTTGCCCTCGCCCTGCTGTCCGTCGCCACTGCCCCCGCCATCGCGCAGCCCGCGGCCGACGCCGCCGATGTCAGCACCCTCGACACCGTTGTCGTCACGGCCTCCGGTTTCGAACAGAAGATCACCGACGCACCCGCCAGCATCAGCGTGATCTCCGCGGAGGAACTGCGCCAGCGCCCCTACATCACCCTGATCGACGCCGTGCGCGATCTGGAGGGCGTCGATGTCGGCGAGACCTCCGACAAGACGGGACAGAAGACCATCAGCATCCGTGGCATGGGGCCGGACTACACGCTGATCCTGATCGACGGCAAGCGCCAGAACAACCACGGCGACATCTACCCCAACTCGTTCGGCGGCAACCAGTTCAACCATATTCCGCCGCTGGACATGATCCAGCGCATCGAAGTGATCCGCGGGCCGGCGTCCACCCTGTATGGCGCCGACGCGCTGGGCGGGGTGATCAACATCATCACGCGCAAGGTGTCGGACCGCTGGCAGGGCTCGGCCACGCTCGGCCACGGCATCCAGGAGAACCGCGATTTCGGCAGCGACAGCACCTTCGACTTCATGTTGATGGGGCCGCTGGTGAAGGAACGTTTGGGCCTGGGCGTGCGCGGTTCGTGGTACGAGCGGGACGCGTCGACGCCCGAATACGAGGCGATCACCGCGCCGGACGGTACGGTGTTCGAGCGGGCACTGGGCTTCGGTGGCGGCGGCAAGACCGTGGACAACACCAACAAGAGCGCGGGCGTCACGCTGAGCTGGACGCCGACGGACAGCCAGAGCGTCATCTTCGACTACGACACGTCCAGGCAGGTGTACGACAACACGCCGTACATCAACAACCTGGGCACCGAGACGTATCCGTTGGGCACCGTGGACGGACTGGACGGCATCTGGCGCGCGGCGCCACGGGTGGGATACGCGGCCGATCAGGAATTCACCCGCGACCAGTGGTCGGTCACGCACAACGGCCAGTGGACGTTCGGCGACAGCTTCGTCTCGCTTGCGCACATCGACACCGGCAACCACGGCCGCACGCTGCCGTTCACCGTTGCCGAGCGGCTGCTGCACCAGGACATCTACTGCAACAACGCCGTTACCTGCGCTACCGGCCCCTATGCCGGAATGACGCGTGCGCAGCGCCAGCAACTGGCCATGGATACCTTCCTCCCGCGTCCGAAGCGCACGATGGAAAGCCGCCAGTACACGCTGGACGCCAAACTGGATTTCGCCGTCGGCGAGGCGCACCGCTTCGTCGTCGGCGGCCAGGTGATCGACGGCGAACTGGAAGACGGCGTGTTCGGCATGGAAGGCGGCGGCGATGGCGGCGGCACCGTCCAGGAGCACAGGATGTGGTCGCTGTTCGCCGAGGACAACTGGAATCCACTCGATGCACTGACCATCACACTGGGCCTGCGCCGCGACGATCACAGCGTGTTCGGCAGCCAGCTCAGTCCACGCGCCTATGCCGTGTGGGACATCAGCACAGCATGGACGCTGAAGGGCGGCGTCAGCACCGGCTTCAAGACGCCCAAGACCACCGACCTGTACGACGGTGTCACCGGATTCGGCGGCCAGGGCACCACGCCCTTCGTCGGCAACCCGGACCTGCAGCCCGAGACCAGCGTCAACAGCGAGATCGCGCTGTACTGGACCTCGCCCGACGACGCGCACAACGTCAATCTCACCGTGTTCCGCAACGACTTCGACGACAAGATCGCGCGCGGAGAAACCAGTCTCAGCTGCGAGCAGACCGGCGGCATGCGTCCCTGCGCCAACCTCGGCGATTACGCGCTGCTGGGCTATACGACGTATGCGCAGAACATCAACATCGACGAAGTGCGCATCCAGGGTGTGGAAGTCGCCGGACGTTGGGGCATCACGGAGACCCTGTCGCTGCGCGCCAACTACACCTTCACCGACAGCGAGCAACTGAGCGGGGCACAGAAGGGCCTGCCGCTGACCAACACCGCCCGCCACATGGCCAACGCCAGCCTGAACTGGCAGGCGAACGACCGCTTCAGCATGCAGCTGCTCGCCGAAGCCCGCTCCAAGCGCTATCGCGACACGATCAACGGGGTCCGCCGGGACTACCAGGACTACACGGTGCTGCACCTGGGCGCGCAGTACCGCTTCAACGAGCATGTGACGGTGTCGGGCCGCATCAATAACCTGCTCGACGAAGATTTCACCACCTTCCAGACGGTCTTCAATGACCTCAACAACGACAGCATCTATACGTCCAACGAGGTGTCGTACCTGGACGACTACAACAACAAGGACAAGTCTCGGAACCTGTGGCTGAGCCTCAACGTCAGCTTCTGAGCCGTCGGGGCGTTCCCGCGCCGGTGGGAACGCCTCTCAATTGAGAGTTATTCTCATCCATGATGTAATGGCCGTCTGTTCCTTCCGCCTTGAGAGTGCCGTTGTCCGCTCCCGTTTCCCCTGCCCTCCAGCAACAACGCCGCGGTTTCTGGCTGCGCACGTTGCATCAGTGGCACTGGATCAGTTCGGCCGTCTGCCTGATCGGGATGCTGCTGTTCGCCATTACGGGGATCACGCTGAACCACGCCGCGAAGATCGAAGCCTCGCCCGAGGTCACCCACCTTACCGCCACCCTTCCTGCACCCATCGTCGCCCTGCTGGGCGATCGACAGGAAGGCAATGCCCCCCTGCCTGCGGCCGTGGGCGATTGGCTGGAGCAGGAACTGTCGATATCGATCGGGCAACGACCGGCCGAGTGGTCGGACATGGAGCTCTATCTCTCGATGCCTGGCCCCGGCACCGACGCCTGGCTCAGCATCGATCGCGAAACGGGGGCGGTCGAGTACGAACGGACCCGCCGCGGCTGGATCTCCTATTTCAACGACCTCCACAAGGGCCGCAACGCCGGGCCGGCGTGGGGATGGTTCCTGGACATCTTCGCCATGGCGTGCCTGGTGTTCTGCATCACCGGCCTGTTCCTGCTCTACCTGCACGGGCGGCAGCGCCGCATGACCTGGCCGATGGTGGGCCTGGGCCTGCTGGTGCCGCTGCTGATCGCGTTGCTTTTCATCCATTGAACCCCTTCAACGAACCGCGAGTGACCGCATGTCGAAGATCGCCGTCCACACCACGCTGACCATCGCGCTCAGCGGCCTGATGGCCACGCCCGCCTACGCCGCCACGCTCGACATCAATGTCGAGATCCCCAAGCTCAATGTGGCCGAGTACCACCGTCCTTACGTCGCCGTGTGGATCGAGGGCGCCGACCAGAAGGTCGCCGCCAACCTGTCCGTCTGGTACCAGCAGACCAGCAATTCCGAAGGCCACGGCACCAAGTGGCTGCCCGACCTGCGCCAGTGGTGGCGCAAGTCCGGCCGCTCGCTGAAGGTGCCGGTGGATGGTGTGACCGGACCCACCAAGCCCGTCGGCAAGCACGCATTGAGCTTCAGCGACAAGCAGCATCTGTCCAGGCTGGCGCCGGGCCAGTACACGCTGGTCGTCGAGGCCGCGCGCGAAGTCGGTGGCCGTGAACTGCTGAAGATTCCTTTCACCTGGCCCGCCAAGGGCGCACCGCAGTCGGGCAAGGCGCAGGGCGCCACCGAGCTGGGCGCGGTCACGCTGACGGTCAAGCCCTGATCTTTTCTTCCATCTATCCGCTGGAGATTCCGATGAAGCGTTCCCTCGCCCTAGCCATCGCCCTGGCCTCCGCCCTCCCCGCCACCGCGCTGGCGCACAAGGCCTGGTTGCAGCCGTCGCAGACCGTCATCGCCGGCACCAATCCGTGGATCACGGTGGATGCGGCGGTATCCAACGACCTGTTCTACTTCAACCACGTTCCCCTGCGCACGGAAGGCCTGACAATCACCGCACCGGATGGCAGCGCGGTCGAGGCGCAGAACCTGGCCACGGGCAAGTACCGCACGGTGTTCGACGTCGAGCTGAAGCAGCAGGGCACCTACCGCATCGCCACGGTCAACAAGGGCCTGATGGTTCGCTGGGAAGGCGCCGACGGCAAGCCGGGCGGCCTGCGCGGCGCGAAGCCCGAAGACCTGGCGACCAAGGTGCCGAAGGATGCGAAGAACCTGCAGGTGTCGCAGTCGATCGGCCGCATCGAGACCTTCGTGACCAACGGGGCGCCCAACGACACCGCGCTGAAGAGCACCGGGGAAGGCATCGAATTGCTGCCGGTGACGCATCCGAACGACCTGTTCGCGGGTGAAGCCGCCACCTTCCGGATGCTGGTCGACGGCAAGCCGGCGGCCGGGCTGGAATTCGAGATCACCCGCGGCGGTACGCGCTATCGCAACGCGCAGGAAGAGATCAAGGTCACCACGGATGCCAACGGCGAGTTCAGCGTGACCTGGCCGGAAGCCGGCATGTACTGGCTGGAAACCGGCACGCAGGACGACAGGACCACCGTGCCGCAGGCCAAGCAGCGTCGCCTGAGCTATGTCGCCACGCTGGAAGTGCTGCCCCAGTAAGACGGAGCCATGCCGGCGGACGCAGTACCGGCGGCATGGATCGGCATGAACATCTCCCTTCCCTCCCCTTCTGCGCAGGCGGCGCCGGTGCATGTACTGCACGGGCAGACCATGGGTACGACCTGGTCCGTCCAGTACACCAGCCCGTCGCGCATCGATCCGCATGCATTGCACGACGCCATCCAGGCGCGCCTGGACGAATTGGTCGCGCAGATGAGTACGTGGGAGGAGGATGCGGACATCATGCGCTTCAACCGCTGCGCCGCAGGCGAATGGTTCGTCCTGCGGGACGACATGCTGCAGGTGCTTACGGTGGCACTCGACATCGCGTCACGCAGTGACGGCGCGTTCGACCCCACCGTATCGCCGCTGGTGGCGGCATGGGGATTCGGTGCGCATGCGCACGGCCGGGGTCGCCCCACACCGGCGGCGCTGGTCGAAGCCCGCTCCCGCGTCGGCTGGCAGCACCTGCGGCTCGATGCCGCGCAGCGTCGCGTCCGCCAGCCGGGCGGTGTGATGCTGGACCTTTCGGCCATCGCCAAGGGGTACGGTGTGGACGTGGTGGCCGACCTGCTGCGGCGTCGCGGTATCGATGCCGGCCTGATCGAAGTGGGCGGCGAACTGTATGGCTATGGCCGCAAGGCCGACGGTCAACCATGGCGCGTGCTGGTGGAATCCTCACCGGATGAGGAAGCCGACAGCGAAGGCCTGGAACCGCGGGTACTGGCACTGGAGGGCATGGCCGTCGCCACCTCGGGGGACCGCTGGCATGCGTACGCGCAGGATGGCCACCGCTACTCGCACACGATCGACCCGCGCAGCGGCGAGCCGGTGACCGATGCCGCTGCCGCGGTGACCGTGATCGCAGCCGATGCGATGCGCGCCGATGCCTGGGCCACCGCCCTGACCGTCATGGGCACCGAAGAAGGCCCGGCTTTCGCGGCGCATCACGGCCTGGCGGCGCGCTTCCTGCAACGCACCGACGAAGGCTTGCGGGAAGCCATGACGCCAGCGTTCGAGCAGCACCTGGCGGCATGAGCACGGCAGGCCCTTCACCTCGGCACGGGAGCGCCGCCCTGGTTGGCAATGCGCTGGTGATGCTGTCGCTGGCCGCGTGCGCCTGGCTGTTCGCTGGCTTGCACGAGGGCGACTGGTGGCAGGCCAGCCCGTCCAGGGCCCGCGTCTGCATCGCCGCCGCCGCCCTGTTGGCGTATGTCGGACTGGTGGCGGGCATGCTGTCCCGCGCGCGCAAGCACGACACGTCGGGACAACCGGTGATGTTGGCCGGATCGGATGCGACGTGGGTGGTGCATGCCAGTCAGACCGGTTTCGCGATGAAGCTGGCCGACATGACCGCCGCGTCGCTGCGCCACGGCGGCGTCGTGGTCCAGCGCGCGGGGCTGGAACGGCTGGATGCGGCACGGTTGCAGTCCATCGGGCGCGCCGTGTTCGTCGTCAGCACCACCGGCGAAGGCGATCCGCCCGACCCCGCGCTCGGCTTCGTCCGCCACGTGATGTCGCAGACACTCCCGCTGCACACGCTGCGCTACGCCGTCCTGGCCCTGGGCGATCGCGAATACGCGCAGTTCTGCGCCTTCGGCCACCAGCTCGATGACTGGCTGCGGCGACAGGGCGCGCAACCGCTGTTCGACCTGGTGGAAGTCGACAACGCCGACGACAGTGCCCTGCGCCACTGGCAGCACCATATCGGCCAGTTGGGCGACGGGTCCGACGCGCAGGACTGGTCCACGCCGCGGTACGAATCCTGGCGGTTGCGCGATCGTGTCGAGCTGAATCCCGGCAGCATCGGTGGGCCCGTGTTCCACCTTTCCCTGACACCCGGATCCGGTTCGCTGCCCGACTGGGCCGCTGGCGACATCGCCGAGATCGGGCCGTGCCGCGCCATGGCCGAGGTCGACGAGGTCCTGCAGCGCACGGGCCTGGCGGGCGATGTTCCCGTGCAGTGGCAGGACCACACGCAACCGCTGGCGCAGGCACTTGTCCGGAGCCAATGGCCCGTCGCTGACCATGAGCTCTGGCGCGGAGATGCGCAGGCGCTCGCCGATGCCTGCACGCCCCTGCCGCACCGGGAATACTCCATTGCGTCCCTTCCCGGCGATGGCGCGCTGCACCTGCTGGTGCGCCTGATGCATCACGCAGACGGTACCGCCGGCCTGGGCAGCGGCTGGCTGTGCCGGCATGCGCAGCCGGGAGACGCCATCGCCCTGCGCATCCGCCGCAATCCGAATTTTCATCCGCCCGCCGCCGATGTACCGATGATCCTGATCGGCAACGGCACGGGCCTGGCGGGTCTGCGCGCCCACCTGAAAGCGCGGGCGCTGGCCGGCGCGACGCGCAACTGGCTACTGTTCGGCGAGCGCCAGCGCGCGCACGACGCCTTCCTCGCCGACGAACTGGCGGCATGGCAGGCGCAAGGCCTGCTCCCACATCTCGACCTGACTTTCTCGCGCGATGGCGACGCCCACTGCTACGTCCAACATGCGCTGGCGTCGCACGCGAACCGGCTGCGGCAGTGGGTCGAAGAAGGCGCGGCGGTGTACGTATGCGGAAGCCTGGCCGGCATGGCGCCCGACGTGGACGCCACGCTGCGCCGCATCCTAGGCGAGGACAAGGTCGAAGCCCTGCGGACCGCCGGGCGCTATCGCCGCGACGTGTACTGACCTGTCGTCCTCAGCGGCCTTCGGCCTCGATGCGGATGGCCAACAGCTCACCACCACCGTGCAGGGCATGCCGCGTGCGCGTGTCGCCCCCGGTCAGAACGGCAGTATCGCCGCTGCACAGATCGTCAAGGCCACTCGCCCCGTCGAACGCCGCCTGTCCGGCGATCAGGTGGACGACCCAGTGCACGCCCGGCTCGGTGAAGAACAGCATCGGCCCCACCAGCGGACGATGCAGCAGTTCGGTACGGACCCGGCCACGCCGCCACATCAGGTTGAAATCGTGCGTCGTGCCGTCGACCAGTTCCCCCGTCACCGCGTCCTCGCCCGCGAACCGGTAGCGGCCGTGCGGCGGCATCAGATCGACCGTGCGTCCGTCTTCGAACCTCAGGCGCAGCCCGTTCCCGCGCAGCAGCACCAGTTCGCGGTCGATGCCGGGGAACGATGAGAACGCCGCATCGCGTTCGATCTCGGCGATCGACAGCCGCCAGTCCCAGTCGTCGTTGTCGGGCACCCGCACGATTTCACGGGTCCAGCCCAAGCCATTCTTCCAGCGCACCCGCCGGTACTCGTTGGAGGGAATGACGCGCGATGATTCCGGCATGATGTTCCCCGGCAGTCCGTAGCGCGATTCTAGCCGGCGCCCCGCCCTGCCGCGCCGGCCCACCCACAAACGACAACGCCCGGACGTGCGTCCTGCGCGTCCGGGCGTTGTCGACATCCCTGTCGGTTTACCGCCGGCGAATCAGGTTGCAACCTGCTGCCGACCTGCGCGTCGTGCGCGATATGGATACGTCCCTGTCGGCATCCCGCCTGTTTTCCCCTGGCTTCCTGCCCCTGTGCCTGGCGCTCCACGTCCTGTGGAGACGCCCGGCACGGGAATCGATCAGCGCCGCGCGACCGGCTTGGCGGGCGCCGCGGTTGCGGCAGCCGGCTTGCGCGCCGGGGTGGCGCCCGTGCGCAGCTCGATGCGGTCGCGGTTCTGCTCGACGGTGCTCAGGCCGATGCCCTTCACCATGGCGAGCTCCTCGGCGCTCTTGAACGGGCCGTTGGCCTTGCGGTACTCGACGATCGCGGCCGCCTTCGACGGACCGACCCCGACCAGCACGCGATCCAGCGCGGCCGCGTCGGCGGTGTTGATGTTGACCTTCTCGGTGGCCAGCGCCTGCGCGGCGATCAGCAGCGACAGGACGGCGGCGAACACGGTGTGGACGAACGACTTCATGACGACTCTCCTTGTGGCGATGGACTGTCCCTGGACGGCGGACGCCTCTTGGCATCCGCCCTGTTGCCGCTGCAGGCCGATGACCTTGGCGGCAGGTTCAGTCTTGCGTTCCCACGGGCTTCAAGATATCGCCCGAGCACGGGGGAATCTGCCCGTAAACACCGCGCATGCATGTAGGAAAAGTCCTACCCCTTTCCAGGGCGTAGAATGAGCGCCTGTGCCTTTCAGTACCCGGAGTTGCCATGGACACCGCCAAAGCCGACCGCTACGTAGCCGAGAAATGGGATGACGACATCGTCCCGCAGCTGGTCGAGTACATCCGCATCCCCAACAAGTCGCCGATGTTCGACAAGGACTGGGTGGCCAACGGGTACATGGAACAGGCGGTCCAGCTGATGGAGCGCTGGGCGAAGGCGCAGTCGGTGCCGGGCATGCAGGTGGAAGTGGTGCGCCTTGAAGGCCGCACGCCGCTGATCTTCATCGAAATCCCGGCGACGGGACCCGAAACCGGCGCCGACACCGTGCTGCTGTACGGCCATCTGGACAAGCAGCCGGAGATGACCGGCTGGGACGATGACCTGGGCCCGTGGGTGCCGGTGATCAAGGGCGACAAGCTGTATGGCCGCGGCGGCGCCGACGACGGCTACGCGATCTTCGGCTCGCTGGCCGCCATCCAGGCACTGCAGCAGCAGGGCGTGCCGCATGCGCGCTGCGTGGTGCTGATCGAGGCCTGCGAGGAATCCGGCAGCTACGACCTGCCGGCCTACGTCGATCACCTTGCCGACCGCATCGGCAAGCCGTCGCTGGTCGTCTGCCTGGACTCCGGCTGCGGAAACTATGAGCAGCTGTGGTGCACCACGTCGCTGCGCGGTCTGGCCGGCGGCAACTTCACGGTCAAGGTGCTGGAGGAAGGCGTGCATTCCGGCGATGCGTCCGGCGTGGTGCCGTCCAGCTTCCGTCTGCTGCGCCAGCTGCTGTCGCGGCTGGAGGACGAGCAGACCGGCCGCATCCTGCCGGAAGGCCTGCAGGTCGAGATCCCGGCGGACCGTCTCGCACAGGCCCAGGAAGCCGCACGCGTGCTGGACACGGCGGTATTCGACAAGTTCCCGTTCCTGCCCGGCATGACCCCGATGGCCGAAGACCTGGCCGAGCTGGTGCTCAATCGCACGTGGCGCCCCGCGCTGTCGGTCACCGGGGTCGACGGCATGCCGCTGCTATCGTCCGCCGGCAACGTGCTGCGCCCCTACACGTCGGTGAAGCTGTCGCTGCGCCTGCCGCCTACGCTGGATGGCAAACAGGCCGGCCAGTTGCTGAAGGACCTGCTGGAAAAGAATGCGCCGAATGGCGCCCAGGTAAGCCTGGAGCTCGAGAAGGCCAGCACCGGCTGGAATGCGCCGGCGATGTCGCCGTGGCTGGAAAAGGCTATTGATGCTTCCAGCCGCGAGTTCTTCGGCAAGCCGGCCATGTACATGGGCGAAGGTGGCACGATTCCCTTCATGGGCATGCTGGGCGAGAAGTTCCCCGGTGCGCAGTTCATGATCACCGGTGTGCTGGGCCCGCATTCCAATGCGCACGGCCCGAACGAATTCCTGCACATCCCGATGGGCAAGAAAGTCACCGCCTGCGTGGCGCGCGTGATCGCCGAACACCACGCGGCCAGTGTCCGTGGCGAGACCATCGGCGTGGCGGCGGTAGCCGGCGGCGAACAGCACGGCGACCACGGCTGCTGCTGATCCAGACAGGTCGTGCCACCTGCAGAAGGCCGGGGCGACCCGGCCTTCGTGCATTCCGGCCTCATGCTCATGCCGGCTCTCCTGAAGGCCTGACTCACCAAGTCCCGAGTCGACTCCTCCGCCTCCGACTCTCTGAGCGCCATGCCGGCCGCTGCCCACGCCGCGGGTAGCTGGGTTACGCTTCACGTCGCCCCACACCTTCCCAACCGGAGCGTTTCGATGGAACAGATCTTTGGCGGCGGCATCCTGTGGACCCTGCTCATCGGCTTCCTGGCCGGCCTGCTGGCGCGTGCGCTGAAACCCGGCGACGACAAGCTGGGCTTCTTCATGACCATCGTGCTGGGCATCCTGGGCGCACTGCTGGCGCGCTTCATCGGCGGGACGCTCGGCTGGTACAGCCCCGGCGAACCGACGGGATTCATCGCCTCGGTGATCGGCGCCATCGTGCTGCTGCTGATCTACGGCATGGTCCGCAAAAAGAAGTGACATCCCGGAAAGAACGAAGGCCCCGCTCACGCGGGGCCTTTTCTTTTTGCACCCGCAGGCGCCACGGTCATTGACTCCGGCCGTACACATCCTCGAACCGCACGATGTCGTCCTCGCCCAGGTAGCTGCCGGACTGGACTTCGATCAGCTCTAGCGGCACCTTACCCGGATTCTCCAGGCGATGCTTCACGCCCAGCGGGATATAGGTGCTTTCGTTTTCCGACAGCAGCAGGGTTTCATCGCCGCGCGTCACCTTCGCGGTACCGCTGACCACGATCCAGTGCTCGGCGCGGTGGTGGTGCATCTGCAGGCTCAGCGCGGCACCAGGCTTGACCTTGATGCGCTTGACCTGGTGGCGGCCACCGTTGTCGACCGAATCGTAACTGCCCCAGGGACGGTGCACTTCGCGATGCAGGACGGCCTGGCTGCGCTGCTCCTGTTTCAGCCGCGCGACCACCTGCTTGACCTCCTGCACCTTGTCCTTGCGCGCGACCAGCACGGCATCGTCCGTTTCCACGACCACGATGTCGTCCACGCCCACCAGCGCCACCAGTCGCTGTGCGTAGGCGTAACTGTTGCGGCTGTCGACCGCGATCACGTCGCCGTGGTGCGCATTGCCATCGGCATCGCGCTCGGCCACGTCCCACAGCGCGGACCAGCTGCCGACATCGTTCCAGCCGATGTCCACCGGCAGCACCATCGCATCGGCGGTTTTCTCCATCACCGCGTAGTCGATGGAGTCCGACTGACACGCACTGAAGGCGTCCTTGTCCAGGCGCACGAAATCGCCATCGTGCCGCGCGGCTGCATGCGCCGCGCGCACGGCATCGACGATATCGGGACGGAAGCGCGCGAGTTCTTCGAGGTAGCGGCTGGCGCGGAACAGGAACATCCCACTGTTCCAGTAATAGCCGCCTGCATCCAGATAGGACCGGGCCGTGGCGGCATCGGGCTTCTCGACGAAGCGCAGGACCTGGCGCAGGCCGTCGCCGGCTTCGGCCTGGATGTAGCCGAAGCCCGTTTCCGGTGCATCGGGCACGATGCCGAAGGTCACCAGCGCACCGGCCTCCGCCGCGGACGACGCCTCGCGCACGGCGCGCTGGAAGCCGGCGACGTCGCGGACCACGTGGTCCGACGGCAGCACCAGCAGCAGCGGATCGGCGCCGCCCGCCATCGCCTGCAGGGCCGCAGCGGCAATCGCAGGCGCCGTGTTGCGACCCACCGGCTCCAGCAGGATCGCCGGTACCGGCGCGCCCACCTGGCGCAACTGTTCGGCGACCAGGAAGCGGTGCTCCTCGTTCGCCACCACGATCGGCGCCAGATCGGCCAGCGCTTCCACGCGGCGCCACGTGGCCTGCACCATGGTGTCGTCGCCGGCGAGCGGCAGGAACTGCTTGGGGTAGGCCTCGCGGGAGAGCGGCCACAGGCGCGTGCCGGAGCCGCCGGACAGCAGCACGGGTTGGAGTTGGGCCATGCAAGCCTCGCAAGTCGGTAGGGCGCCAGTTTACCCTGTAGTCCTTTGACGCCTGTGCCCGCCCCCGACCGCATGAACCCTACGATTCAGGACCCTTCCGGGCGTGGCGCCCACCGCCTGGAGTGGGCGCGCGGCGCGCTCGGCGACCCCTACGCACAACTGGAACGCGCGTCGATGGACGCCGGCTTCCGCAGCTACTGGCGCAGCCTGGGCGATGGTCCCGGGCGCATCGTGATGGACTCGCCTCCGAGCCTGGAGGATGTCCGCCCCTGGCTGTCCATGCGCGAACTGCTGGTGGGCGGCGATGTGCGCGTACCGGAAGTGCTCGCCATCGACATCGAGCACGGCTTCCTGCTGCTGGAGGACCTGGGTGGCCCGACCCTGGCGCACGTGATCAGCGAGGACAACGCGGACACCTGGTTCGATGCCGCGCTGGAGCAACTGCTGCGCTTGCAGGCCATCGCGCCGCCCGCCGGCATGGGGGAGTTCGGCGAAGCACTGCTGCAGCGCGATGCCGGCCTGTTCGACGAATGGTTCCTGCGTCGCCATCTGGGATTGGTGCTGGACTGCGGCGAGAGCGAGGGACTGGAGCTGGCCCAACGCCGGTTGATGGACAATGCGCTGGGGCAGGCGCGCGTGCTGACGCATCGGGATTTCATGCCCCGCAACCTGATGCCGGTGACGCCGGGGCCGGCGGTGCTGGATTTCCAGGATTGCGTACGCGGCCCGATCGCCTACGACGCGATGAGCCTGTTCAAGGACGCGTTCCTGAGCTGGCCGCTGGAACGCGTCGACGGCTGGCTGGCCCGCTATCACGCCCGTGCGACGCGCGCCGGACTGCCGGTGCCCGAGCTGAAGGTGTTCCTGCGCGACGCCGACTGGATGGGCATCCAGCGGCACCTGAAGATCCTCGGCATCTTCTCGCGCCTGCACTACCGCGACGGCAAGACGCGCTACCTGCCCGACGTGCCGCGCTTCATCCGCTACCTGGACGAGGTCCTGCCGCGCTATCCGGAACTGGATGGCCTGCGGACCCTGCTCGACGCGCGCATCAAACCGGTGCTGCAGGCGCGGGGCGAGATCGCATGAAGGCGCTCATCTTCGCGGCCGGCCTGGGCGAGCGCATGCGCCCCCTGACCGACCACACGCCCAAGCCGCTCATCGAAGCCGGCGGCAAGCCCCTGATCGTCTGGCACCTGGAAAAGCTGGCGGCGATGGGCGTGCAGGACGTGGTGATCAACACCAGCTGGCTGGCCGACCGCTTCCCGGTGGTGCTGGGCGATGGCGCGCGCTGGGGCCTGCGGATCCAGTATCTCTACGAAGGCGACACGCCCCTGGAAACCGGCGGCGGCATGCTCAACGCCCTGGCACTGCTGGGCGAAGCACCGTTCCTGCTGGTCAATGGCGACATCTGGACCGATTTCGATTTCAACCGGCTGCCGCGCGAGCCGCAGGGTCTCGCGCATCTTGTGATGATCGATCCGCCCGGCTACGCCACCCATGGTGACTTCGCACTGGACCCTGCCGGGCATGTCCGCGGCGACGGCGAGCGCCGCCTTACCTACGCGGGTATCGGCGTCTACCGCCCGGCCTTGCTGGACGGTTGGGCTCAGCATGTGGACGACCACGCCAGCATCGCCGGGAACGGAAAGCCACGCTTCCGTCTGGCGCCGATCCTGCGCGCGCACATGCCTGCGGGTCGGATCCATGGCGAACATCATGCTGGCCGCTGGACCGATGTCGGCACGCCGGAACGCCTGGCCGACCTGAACCGCGAGCTGTCGCGCTGACGCTGCGGCCTGCGACGGAAGACCTCGGCGGCGCGTAGTGTGGGGCTATGGATGCTCCCGCCCACGCCCCCGATCCCGACGCCGAAGCCGAGCGGCTTCGACGGGCCCGCAGGGGCGACGGCGCCGCGTTCGAAGCGCTGTACCACGACCACGCGCGCGCGGTGCATGCGCTGGCGTTCCGGCTGACGGGCAACGCGGCGGAAGCCGAGGACATCGTGCAGGAGACCTTCCTGCGGATGTTCGGCTTCCTGTCCGGGCTGCGCGAAAACACACCGTTGCGGCCGTGGCTGAAGCGCGTGGCGGCCAATCTGGCGATCGACCGCCTGCGTCGGCAGCAGCGCCCCGGCACCGACATGGCGCTTGCCGCGCTGGTCGATCCCGCTTCCGCCTCGCCAGCCGACGCCGCCGATGCCGACACCCTGTTGCGACGCCTGCCGCCGCTCGCCCGTACTGTCGTATGGCTGCACGAAATGGAGGGCTGGTCGCATGAGGACCTGGGCCGCCGCTTCGGACGCACCGCCAGCTGGTCCAAGTCGCTGATGTCGCGCTCGCTGGCGCGTCTGCGCCAGGACCTCGACCCCCATGGAGACGCTCCCCATGACGCCTGAATCCCTCCACGCGCGCCTGGCCGCACTCCCGGAGCCGGATCTGCCGCCCACGCTGTGGCCGCGCGTCCGGCATGCGCGCACGCGGCAACGCGAACGCCACAGGCGGTTGGCCGCCGGCGCCTTGACCGCGTTGGTACTGGCGGCCTTGCCGATGGTCTACACGCGTCTCTTCCCGCCTGCCGCGCCCGTACCCGAGCGCCTGGCGGTGGTTCCGCGCGCGCCGCTGCACGAGGAGCCGCTGCGCGCCGTCGACCGCGAGCTGCAGCACGCCTACGAGCGCGGCGCCAGCGAGCAGGAACTGCAGTGGCTCTGGCAACGGCGTGAGGCGCTGGCGCGCGGCGGCGCTGCTCCTTCCCTGCCCCAACCGGTAGAAATCTGAGGTGGATGTCGTGAATACCTTCCGTTCCGTTACGCACACCCTGATCGCCGCCGCATGGGCGACCGGCCTTGCGACCAGCGCGCACGCGCAGTCGACGCGCGAACTCGACGCCGCCCTGCTGCAGATGTCGGAACGCGGGGATCTCAAGGACACCGGCGCTCCGCAGGTGATCCAGAAACCCGCCCAGGTCCGCTACGAACTGGGCGCCGTCGTCGACGTGCGCGCGGCGCAGCGCAACGGCCTTCCCGTGCTGGCGCTGACACCCGATGGACCCGCCGCGCGCCTGGGACTGAAGGCCGGCGACCGGCTGGTGGCGCTGAACGGCGTACGCCTGGACGGCACCGCGCCGCCGGCACCGCTGCTGGAGCAGGCCATGCAGCGCGGTGCGGGCCGGGTGAGCGCCGAGATCCTGCGCGGCACTACGCCCCTGAAGCTCGAGGGAGCGGCCGGCGTGGTGGCCGTGCCCGCCTACCGCATCGAGATCGGCCCCGAAACCCGGGGCGCCTGCGGATTCGTCACCGCGCACGCCGGCACCGTTCCCAAGAGCCAAGGCATCTTCCGCGCCGACATCACGACCATCGACGGACGCAGCACGCCGCTGCAGCCGGTGAACCGGCATCGGCTGCCCGTCGGCCGCCACGTCCTGGTGGTGCGCGAATTCATCGACCGGCACCGCCTGAACTCCGCGCAGCTGCTGCAGATCGACAAGATGAAGCGCTTCGCGATGGCCAAGGCGTACAAGCCGCTGGTGGTCGACGTGAAGCCGAACACCAGCTACCGCATCGGCGCGCGCCTGCTGCGCGACAGGCTGGACACCCAGAGTCTGCGCGACAATGCCTACTGGGAGCCGGTGGTGTGGGAGGAGGTCCCGGAAACCTGTCCCTGATGCGGGGGGCCTCAGCCCGCGGCGCCGAGGGTCTGCCGCAGGAAGGGCACGGTGATCCGGCGCTGTGCCGCCAGCGAGGCACGGTCCAGCCGGTCGAGCAGTGCGACCAATGCGCCCAGGTCGCGGTCGGTGCGCGTGAGCAGCCAGTCGAGCGCGGCCTCTTCCAGTATCAGGCCACGCCGTTGAGCGCGGTCGCGCAGCACGTCGCGGCGCCCTGCGTCGTCGAGGGGATGCAGCATGAAACGCAGGCATTGCTGCAGGCGCGAGCGCAGGTCCGGCAGCACCAGGCCGATGTCGTCGGGAATGCTGCGCGCGGTGTAGAGCACATTCAGTCCCGAGCCGCGCGCCCGGTTGTGGAAGTCGAACAGCGCGACTTCGTCTTCCCGCGTACCGGCGATCGCGTCCAGGCCATCCACCGCAACCACGTCATGGCCCTCCAGGGCATCGAGCGCCTCGCGCATTCGTCCTGCCGCCGCGATGGCCGGCAGATAGGCAGCCCGCCGTCCCTGTTGCTCGGCGGCCGCGCAGACGGCCAGCGCCAGGTGGGTCTTGCCGGTCCGCGACGCGCCGGCCAGGTACACCCAGTCCGCGCCCGTCCCTGCAGCCAGCCACGACAGGGCCGCCAACGCGCCGTCCGGCGGCGCGATGAAGCTTTCGAAGCGCTGGTCCGGCGGATAGCGCAGCGCCAGGGGCAGTTGCGGCCCCAGCCCGGCTCCCGGAACGTCGCGGCTCACGGCGCCTCGTTTTCCCGCGTCGAGGCCTGCTCCACGCTGCTCTTGTCGATGTACGAATCCAGCACGATGGACGGCCGGTCGCCGGCATACAGGCGGCTCTGGGTGTAGCGTTCGTGGGCGAAGCGCAGCAGCACGTTGGCGATCGCGGCCACCGGCAGCGCCAGCAGCATGCCAAGGAAGCCGAACAGCTGGCCGCCGGCCATGATGGCGAAGATCACCGCCACCGGATGCAGGCCGATGCGGTCGCCGACGATGCGCGGCGTCAGCACATAGCCTTCCAGCATCTGGCCCACCACGAACACGCCCATCACCATCGCCACCAGCGACCAGTCGCCGCCGGACTGCACCATCGCGGCGATCACGCCCAGCACGATGCCGGTGGCGGTGCCCAGATACGGCACGAAACTGATCAGGCCGGCGATGATGCCCACCAGCAGGCCCACCTTCAGGCCCACGACCGACAGGCCGATGGCATAGATCGCCCCCAGCGCCAGCATCACCAGGAACTGGCCGCGCAGGAAGGCGCCCAGCACCTCGTTGGATTCCAACGCCAGCCGGGTGACCGTGGCGATATGGTCGCGCGGCACCAGCGCGGCGATGCGTTCGACCAGCAGGTCCCAGTCGCGCAGGAAGTAGAAGGTCAGGATCGGCAACAGCACCAGGTTGGCGATCCACGCCATCACCGCGAAGCCGGAGCGCGAGAAATAGCCGAACAGCGTGGCCGCCACGCCACCGGCCTGCTGCCAGTGGCCGCGCACCCACTCGGTCAGCCGGTCCACGTCCAGCCAGGCGACCAGTTCCAGCCCGGTCCGCTGCTCCACCCACGGCAGCGCCGTCTGCATGAACCAGTCGCGGTATGCCGGCAGCGATTCGATCACCGTGACCACCTGCCGCTCGATCATCGGCACCAGGATCACCAGCGACAGCACCAGCAACAGCAGCATCAGGGTGAAGACCAGCACGACCGCGGTCGTGCGCGAGCGCCCCGACCGTTCCAGCCGGTCCACCCACGGGTCGCCCAGCCAGCCCAGCAGCGCCGCGCAGACGAAGGGCGTGAGCACGGGCGCCAGCAACCAGATCAGCCAACCCACGATCAGGGCGATCAGCAACCATTGCCAGCGACGGGCCAGCGTACCTGCCGGCGTGGAGGAGAGATCCATGCAGCGTCCTTGTGTCAGCGCATCTGATAGACGGGCGGTTCGCCTTCGCCGCCGGTGAACGGCGCCTCGTCGCCCATCGTGCGGCGGAAACCGGCCAGGCCGGAAACGAGTTCGAGATCGAGCTCCAGCGTGTCGCCGCTGGCGCGCACCGGCGTGATGCGGCGGACCACGGCCATCTTCTGCAGGTGTCCGGTCAGGCGCAGGTAGTCGTCGGTGGTGCGGATGCCGGTGAACAGCACCCGGTACGTGCCGGCGGGACCGGCGCTGCCGCGCTTGCCGTAACGCTTCACCAGTGCGTCGGCGGTGCCGTCGGCGCCGGATGCCATCGCGCGGCGCGCGTCGGCATCGCTGACCGACCATTTCGCCAGCACCTTGCCGGCGTCGACGAACACCCAGTCGGCGGTCCAGCCGCCCTTGTTGCGGTACAGCTTGCCCACCAGTTGCATGGGCGGGCTGTAGCGCGCCGATGCGCGCGCCACCGCCGCCGTGTCCTGGCGCCAGATGGCGCCGACCAGCGCCTGCTCGGCGGCGCCGCCGGCCGGCAGGCCCAGGCTGTAGCCGCGTTCGATGGCGCGATTGAGCAGCGGCCGGGCGGCATTGGCGTGCTGCAACCCCATCAGGCGGGGCCCGCTGCCGTCGTTGATGGCCAGCCAGACCACCGGCTTGGGGCGAGGCTGCGGCCAGACCGGCAGGCCCAGCGCACCCGCCAGGCCGTTGACCTGATCTTCGTCGAAGCGCACCACCAGCGTGGTGCGGAACGTCGGCGCGCCGGTCGGCGACGTGCCCTGGTCCTGGCGGTAGTCGTAACCCTCCACGTAATCCCGGGCGTTGCGCAGTTCGGCGCCCACGCCCGGGCGCGACATCGCCGAACGGTCACCGCTGAGCTTGGCCAGCACGCTGCCCAGCGCGCGCGCGAAGCCGCCCTGGCGCTCCTCCTCGCCCTGCCCGTTCACCGGGACTTCCGCCTGGTACAGGCCGCGCGCGGAGACCGCATCGCCCTCCGTGCGCAGGCCGGACTGCGCCAGCGCGGCGGTGCTCATGGTCAAGGTCGCCAGCAGCAGGGCGGCGGCGAGGGCGATAGCGGAAGTGCGGCGCATCAAGCGTCCTTGGACTCGACAGACCCCTCGAATTGTTGCGCGAATGGGCCTTGCCCGCCAACGTCACCCGTTCAGGACGGCCGCGCGCCCACCCGATTCCTTTAAAATCCCACCTCTCGCCCACCGACGACCGCCCGTGACCCAGCCGACGCCCCCTGCCTCCACCCCGATGACCTATCGCGACGCGGGTGTCGACATCGACGCCGGCAACGAGCTGGTCGAGCGCATCAAGCCGCTGGTCAAGCGCAGCTTCCGCCCGGAGGTGATGGGCGGTCTGGGCGGCTTCGGCGCCCTGTTCGACCTGTCCGGCAAGTACCGCGAGCCGGTGCTGGTCTCGGGCACCGACGGCGTGGGCACCAAGCTGAAGCTGGCGCAGCAGTTGGGCCGCCACGACACCATCGGCATCGACCTGGTCGCCATGTGCGTGAACGACGTGCTGGTGCAGGGCGCCGAGCCGCTGTTCTTCCTCGACTACTTCGCCACCGGCAAGCTCGATGTCGATACCACGGTCGCCGTGGTCGGCGGCATCGCCCGCGGCTGCGAGCTCTCCGGCTGTGCGCTGATCGGCGGCGAGACCGCCGAGATGCCCGACATGTACGGCCCGGGCGAATACGACCTGGCCGGCTTTTGCGTGGCCGCGGTGGAGAAGTCGCGCCTGCTGGATGGCGCCAAGGTGCGCGCCGGCGACGTGCTCATCGGCATCGCGTCCAGCGGTCCGCATTCCAACGGCTATTCGCTGGTGCGGCGCATCTACGACCGCGCCGGACGGCCCGCCGACCTGGACGTGGGCGGCGTGAAACTGGCCGATGCGCTGATGGCGCCGACCACGCTCTACGTGAAGCCGATCCTGGAGCTGCTGCAGGCGCACGACCTGCATGGCATGGCGCACATCACCGGTGGCGGCCTGACCGAGAACATCATCCGCGTCATCCCCGATGGCCTGGGCCTGGAGATCGACGCCAGCGCCTGGACGCTGCCGCCGGTGTTCGACTGGCTGCAGCGCGAAGGCGCGGTGGAAAACACCGAGATGTGGCGCACCTTCAACTGCGGCATCGGCTTCGTGCTGGTGGTGGCACCCGACCAGCTGGCCGCCGTGCAGGCCGACCTGGCACGCCTGCAACTGGCGCACTGGCAGATCGGCGAAGTCGTCACCGCCGCGGGCGGCGAACGCGTCCACATCGGCTGATCGCGGCATGCCGCGCAGCAAGGCGATCGCCTTCGGGCTGACGCTGGCGGTGTTCGCCACCAGCTGGATCGCGCCGCGCTGGCCGCTGGAACAGGGCATGCACAGCAGCCTGATGATCGTTGGCCTGGGCTGGCTGTGGTGGCACGACCGCCGTTGGCCGCTGCGTCCGACGCACTTCGCGCTGATCTGCGCCTTCATCGTCGCGCACTGCATCGGCGCACGCTGGCTGTATTCCTACGTGCCCTACGACGCCTGGCTGCAGACCGCCACCGGCTGGTCGCCGGCACAGGCGTTCGGCTGGCACCGCAACCACTTCGACCGCTTCATCCATCTGATCTACGGTCTGTGCTTCACGCCCGCCGTCTGGCACTGGTTGCGCCAGCGCTGGCCGTCGCTGTCGGTGGGACATGCCTTCACCGTGACGGTGATGCTGATCATGTGCACGAGCCTGCTGTACGAGTGGTTGGAATGGGGCATCGCGCTGACGATGTCGCCCGAGGCCGCCGAGTCCTACAACGGCCAGCAGGGCGATGTGTGGGATGCGCATGCGGACATGCTGCTGGCCACCGTCGGCGCCCTGCTCGTATGGCCCCTGGCGCGTGCCGAGCGCCGCGGAACGCCCGCATGACCGCGCGCCTCGCCGTGCTGGCCTCGGGCAGGGGCAGCAACCTGCAGGCGATCCTGCACGCCATCGAGGCGGGCACGCTGAAGGCCGACGTGGTGGGGGTGTTCTCGGACAGGCCGGCCGCAGCCGCCCTGCAGCAGGTCCCGCCTGAAAAGCGCTGGAGCGCGCGGCCCGCGGCCTTTTCCGCGCGCACCGCCTATGAGGCCGCACTCGCGGACGCGGTGGCCGCCACCCGCCCCGACTGGGTGGTGTGCGCGGGGTACATGCGCATCCTAGGGGATGCCTTCATCGCCCGGTTCCGCGGGCGCCTGCTGAACATCCATCCTTCGCTGCTGCCGAAGTACCGCGGCCTGCATACCCACGCCCGCGCACTGGAGGCCGGCGACCGCGAGCACGGCGCCAGCGTCCACTTCGTCATTCCTGAACTGGATGCGGGCACCGTGGTGGCCCAGGTCAGGGTGCCCGTCCTGGCCGGCGACAACCCCGAGACACTGGCGGCGCGGCTGCTTCCGCGCGAGCACGCGCTGCTGGTGGCCGTTCTGCGGCTGGCGGCGTCGGGTGCGCTGGCTGAACAGGGCGACATCACGCTCTGTCACGGTCAGCCGCTATTAAATCCCCTGTGCCTAGATTCGGCCGACCGATTGGTTTCCTGACCCCCCGATGCTCTCCCCCCTCCGTCCCCTGCTGCTCGGCCTGGCTCTGGCCGGTTCCGCTGCGCCCACCCGGGCGCTGGAACCGTTCGTGGCCAGCTACCAGGCCTACAACGAGGGCAAGCTGGCCGGCAACGCCAGCATGAAGGTGACGCCGCGGGCGGGCGACCAGTGGCAGATCGACCTGAACGTCAAGGGCACGCGCGGCTTCGCGCGCCTGGCGGGACTGAACATCGAGCAGAGTACGGTGTTCGACACCCGCGACGGGCAGTTCCGTCCGCTCAGCCAGGCCACCGTCCGCCACGCCCTGCTGATGGGCAAGAAGATGGTCGGCACCTACGACTGGAAAAGCGGCACCGCCCAGTGGCAGGGCGACATCAAGAAGAACCGGCGGGCACCGTTGCCGCTGCAGGCCGGCGACATGAGCGCCCTGCTGATGAATCTGGCGGTGATCCGCGACGCCGCACCCGGCAGGCAACTGACCTACCGCGTGGTGGACAACGGCCGCGTGCGCGAGTACCAGTACGTGGTCTCGCCCGAGCCGGAAACGGTGACGGTCGAGGACCTGAGCTACAGCGCCCTGCGCGTGAGCCGGTCCAACGGTGGCAACGACGAGACCATCTTCTGGGTCGCCGATGGCGTACCCACCCCCGTGCGCATCCTGCAGCGGGAAGACGGCCAGGACGGCGTGGATCTGCGCCTGGTCGAATATCAGGGAGTACCTTGAACATGCTGAAGAACACGCTTGCCATGCCCCGCACGCTGCTGGCCGCCGCCCTGCTGGCCGCCGCCAGCGCACCCGCGTTGGCCGTCGAAGCCTTCACCGCCCAGTACAACGCCAGTGCGCTCGGCATGGTGGGCGAAGGCCAGATGTCCGTCTCGCCGCAGCCCGGCAACCGCTGGCAGTACACGCTGAGCGTGCGCAACCAAGCCGTGGATCTCAGCCAGAAGACCGTGTTCGATGTGCAGGATGGACGCATGCGCCCGCTCAGCAGCAGCGACACGTCGCGCCTGCTGATCAAGAAGAAGAACGTCAACACGGTCTACGACTGGTCGAAGGCCCAGGCCACGTGGAGCGGCGACGTGAAGCCCGATCGCGCCGGCCCGGTGAAGCTGGCGGCCGGCGACATGGATGCGCTGCTGGTCAACCTGGCCATCGTGCGCGACGTGGCCGCAGGCAGGCCGCTGACCTACCGCATGGTCGAGAACGGCCGCGCCAAGCCCATGACCTACCAGGTGGCGGGCAAGGAGCGCATCACGGTCGCGGGCAAGCCACAGGAGGCCACCAAGGTCGTGCGCACCGATGGCGACAAGCAGACCATCGTCTGGGTGGTGGCCGACGCCCCAGTGCCGGCGCGCATCCTGCAGCGCGAAAAGGGCCAGGACACCATCGACCTGACGCTGAAATCCTGGCGCTGATCACTCCTTCGCTCATCACGGAGCCCCACATGACACGGATGCTTGCCCTATCCCTCGCGGCAGCGCTCGCTATGGCTGCGTCGCAGGCCCATGCGCTCAAGCCCTTCACCGCGCAGTACGAAGCCTCCTTCAAGGGCATCTCGGCCGGCGGGGCGATGACGCTGAGCCGGCAGGGACAGCGCTGGACCTATGCGATGGGTCTTCGCAATGCGATGGCCAACCTGAGCCAGGCCACCGTGTTCGAGGAGGCTGCCGGCCGTTACCGGCCCTTGGGCGGAAGCGACCGTTCGACCTACCTGATGAAGACGCGCGCGGTCGTCACTTTGTACAACTGGAAAGGCATGCAGGCGCGGTGGACCGGCGACGTGAAGCCGCAACGCGCCGGCCCCGTGGCCATGCAGCCCGGTGACATGGATGCCCTGCTGGTCAATCTGGCGCTGGTCCGCGACATCGGCTTCGGCCGCACCTCGATGAGCTATCGGCTGCTGGAAAACGGCAAGGCCAAGTCCATGACATATCGGGTAGCAGGGCGGGAGAAGATCACCGTGGGCGGCCGGGCGCTCGACACGACCAGAGTCGTGCAGAGTGCGGGCAGCAAGCAGACGGCCGTCTGGATCGCACCGGGGGTTCCTACGCCCGTGCGCATCGTGCAGCGCGAGGACGGCAGCGAAGTCTTCCGCCTGCAACTCACGTCCTGGCGCTGAGTGATTCCGTCGCCGCAAGAAAAAAGCCCGGCAGTGCCGGGCTTTTTTCATTCCTTCGCTGGCGCGGTCTCGGTCTGGAACACGGTCTTGCAGTCCATCCGGATCGTGCCCGCGCCGCTTCGCCACGCGAAGGTGTTGCACTGGCGCCGGCCGTCCTGCTTCTGTTCGACCACGACCGAGAAGACCGCCTGCGCGATCTCGCCCTGCGTCACCGTCCCGTCGCTGTTCCAGTCCATGTCCTGCGTGGTGATGCCGTGGGTGGCGGCGGCGCCGGTGTAGTGCAGCCAGGCGACCAGCGCCAGCAGCGCGACGACGATGCCGAGCAGGATCTTGCGCCGCAACGGGAACCGCGAACGGATGCCGGACAGCTTGGGGTCGTGCCGGCTCACGACACGCGCCTAATCTGCGCGCCCAGGCCGCCCAGCTTCTCCTCGATGTTCTCGTAGCCGCGGTCCAGGTGGTAGATGCGGTCGATGGTGGTCTCGCCCTCGGCCACCAGGCCTGCCAGGATCAGCGAGGCCGACGCGCGCAGGTCGGTCGCCATCACCGGCGCGCCGCCCAGCCGCTCCACGCCGCGCACGATGGCGGTGTGGCCTTCGACGCGGATGTCCGCGCCCAAGCGCAGCAGTTCGTTGACGTGCATGAAGCGGTTTTCGAAGATCGTCTCGTTGATCACGCCGACGCCATCGGCCACGCAGTTCAACGCCATGAACTGCGCCTGCATGTCGGTGGGGAACGCCGGGTACGGCGCGGTGGTCAGGCTGACCGCCTTCGGACGCTTGCCCTGCATGTCCAGGGTGATGCTGTCGGCCGTGGTCTCGATCTTCGCGCCGGCTTCGGTGAGCTTGTCGAGCACGGCTTCCAGCGTGTCGGGGCGCGCGTTGCGCGCGGTGACGTTGCCACCCGTCATCGCCGCGGCGACCAGGAAAGTGCCCGTCTCGATGCGATCCGGCACCACCGAGTGGCGTCCGCCGCCCAGACGCTCGACGCCGTGGATGACGATGCGCGACGTACCGGCGCCTTCGATCTTCGCGCCCAGCGCGTTGAGGCATTCGGCCAGGTCGGTGACTTCCGGCTCCATCGCGGCGTTTTCCAGCACCGTGGTGCCTTCGGCCAGCGTGGCGGCCGCCATGACGTTCTCGGTACCGGTGACGGTAACCATATCGAACACGAAGCGCGCGCCCTTCAGGCGCGCCGCGCGCGCCTTGATGTAGCCGTTCTCGACGGTGATCTCGGCCCCCAGCGCCTGCAGGCCCTTGATGTGCTGGTCGACCGGGCGCGAACCGATCGCGCAGCCGCCGGGCAACGACACCACGGCGGCGCCGTGGCGGGCGACCAGCGGACCGAGCACCAGAATGGACGCGCGCATCGTCTTCACCAGCTCGTACGGTGCGACGAAGCGGCTGACCGTGGTGGGATCGACGGTGATGCCGCGCCCCTTCGCCAGCGTGCCCTCGTCGATGGTGATGCCGGCGCCCAGCTCCCCCAGCAGCTTCACGGTGGTCACCACGTCGTGCAGGTGCGGCACGTTGGTGATCTCCACCGGCGCATCCGCCAGCAGGGTCGCGCACAGGATGGGCAGCACGGCGTTCTTGGCGCCGGAAATGGTGACTTCGCCTTTGAGCGTGTTGCCACCGGTGACGATGATCTTCTGCATGTCGGGTTCGTTGTCGGGAAAAAGGGAATAGCGCCGGCGGCGCCTACGGGCGTTTGGCGGGGCGCGCAGGCTGCCTGAGCGCTCTTTCGAGGCGTTCGGCATGTCGCGCCTGCCAAGGATCGGATCGGTCCAGCTTGGACAGCGTCGCGCGGACATCCGCCTCATCGAGGATCGAGTCGGACATGACGCGATGGTAGAACGACAGCACGCTCCAGCGGCCATCGTCCGGATACTCGGCCTTGAGCCTGTCGATGTAAGGCTTGGCGCGTGATGCATTGGCCTTGCGTGCGCTTGCGCTGGCCGTTCCCTCCTGGAACAGCAGGACTTCGGCCAAGGTGACCAGCGACGCCTGCCTCAGCGCCTCATCCCCGGTCGCGATGTCGAACTCGCGCACGGCATCGTCATACCGGCCCATGTTCTGATAACCAGCTCCCGCGTTGAAATGCGCCCTCGCATCATCGGGCTTCAGTTCCAGCGCGCGCAGCGTGTACTTGAGGCTCCATTCCGGCTCGGTGGCCACCAGCAGCGAGCCAAGGACCCTCGCCTCCCAGGCATCCGGCATCCGGAAGCGGGCTGCCTGCAGATAGTAGGCGAGTTGTCGGGCGTCGCCCGACGGGCCGCTCAGCAGATTGCGGGCCGCTGTACCGGCATTCTCAAGGGCATCCTCGTCACTACCCATCGCGATCGCCGCTTCCAGCGCCTCCAGTGCCTGCTCGGGCACCGGATCACGATCCAGCAGCAGCTCGCCGACGTCACCCAGCGGCTGGGCCCGATAGATGGCCAAGTGCGGACGCTGCATCATGAAACGGGACAGCGTGCCGACATGATCGACCATCTGTTCGTAACTGCCACCCCAACGCGGCAACAGCGACCGCATGGTCACGTTCGCCAGTTCCGGGCAGGCGGGGTCAAGCGCCTCGGCGGCGCGGCGTGCGCGCGCTTCCAGTTCCGGACGGGAATCCAGCATGCCGATATCGATCATTCCCGTGTACGCGGGAATGAGGCGGGGATTGAGGGCGAGCGCCTTCTCGAAATGCGGAATGGCCTGCCCGGCAAGTTCGCTCATGCGCCTCATGTTCTCGCGCGGCGTCTGGGGTGCGTACTTGCCTCCGCGCGCCTTCCAGGCCGCGCCATTGAAGTAGGCAGCGCGCGCCAAGTGCGCATAGGCGCTTTCGGGTGCCTGGCGCAGCCACGCCTCCGTCAGCGCACCCACTCGTTCCGCGTCCGCCTTGGACGTCAGTAGATAGTTGAAGGTGTCATGGATGTCGTCGCTGAAGTGCTCCGTCGAGTAGTGCCGGGCGAGGCTAGCGTCGAACAGCGCCTCGATGTCGGCCATCTCCCCGCGCTGGACCATGCCCTCGATATCCTCGAGGGAGGGCCGCCGGATGCCGAAGTGATGCCGGCAATGCGCGGCGGCGTGGCCCACGGGCCAGTTGTTGTCCGGCAGGTCCGGAAACGCGAGGCAGCGCTGCAGCGGATCCTCGATGCGCTCAGCCTCGCGGGCCTTGACCAAGTAGGCCCGCCACGGCTCGGAAACGCCATCCAGCAACGCTTCGTTGGCCTTGGCCGGGATGACCGGAGAAGCCCACGCACCTGAGCATGCCAATCCGACCCCCAGGAGGGCACCACGCACGACCGACACCGCATGCATCCGCTTCATTCCCGTGAACGCTCCCGGCCGACGGAGGATCAGGCGCCAGCCTCGTCCGGCGTCTGCGTGCGCAATTGCAGCGCATGGATCGCGCCACCCATCAGGTCGCCCAGCGTGGCGTAGACCATGCGGTGGCGGGCCAGCGGCAGCTTGCCGCGGAAGGCCTCGGCCACCACCGTGGCCTCGAAGTGCACGCCGTCATCGCCCTGCACGTCCGCGCGGGCGCCCGGCAGGCCGGATTCGATCAGTTTACGGATGGTTTCGGCGTCCAACGGGCTTTCCTAATAAAATACCCGGCCATTCTACCCGTCGGCGCCCCGCCCGCATGCCCCAGCCCTCCCCCCTGACCCCGTCCGTCTCGCCTGCCAGCCTGGCGGCCAGCGGCCGTCGGGTCATCGAGATCGAGGCGCGTGCGCTGGACGCGCTGGCGGCCCGCATCGACGGTTCGTTCTCGGCCGCCTGCCAGGCCATCCTCGCCGGCCGGGGCCGCGTGGTCTGCACCGGCATGGGCAAGTCCGGCCATGTGGCGCGCAAGATCGCGGCGACGCTGGCCTCGACGGGAACGCCCGCCTTCTACGTCCATCCGGGGGAAGCCGGCCACGGCGACCTGGGCATGATCACCGATGCGGACGTCGTACTGGCGCTGTCGTACTCGGGCGAGTCGGACGAAGTGCTGATGCTGCTGCCGGTGCTCAAGCGCCAGGGCAATACCGTCATCGCCATGACCGGCCGCCCGCAGTCCACGCTGGCGCGCGAAAGCGACCTCCACCTGGATGTCAGCGTCCCGGCCGAAGCGTGCCCGCTCGACCTGGCGCCCACCAGCAGCACCACCGCCTCGCTGGCGATGGGGGATGCGCTGGCCGTCGCCTTGCTGGACGCCCGCGGCTTCACCGCCGACGATTTCGCCCGCTCGCACCCCGCCGGCAGCCTTGGGCGCCGCCTGCTGCTGCACATCACCGACGTGATGCACGCCGGCGACGACGTGCCGCGCGTGGACGTGGGCGCGACCCTCAGCCAGGCCCTGGTCGAGATGAGCCGCAAGCGCCTTGGCATGACCGCCGTCGTCGATGGCGACGGTCGCCTGGCCGGTCTTTTCACCGACGGCGACCTGCGCCGCACGCTGGACAATCCGGCGCTGGACGTGCGCACGGCACGCATCGCCGACGTGATGACGCGTCAGCCGAAGACCATCGGCGCCGACCAACTGGCCGTCGAGGCCGCGCGCCTGATGGAAACCCACAAGATCAGCGGCCTGATCGTGGTCGACGATGAACAGCGCCCCGTCGGCGCCCTCAACATTCACGACCTGTTGCGTGCCCGCGTGGTGTAACCGCGGGGCTTGACGCCTCATGCCCTTGCCGTCCCTCCTTCCGCCACCCATCCTGTCCCCATGCCCCTAAGCCACCTCCACGACCTGACCGACGACGTGCTGGCCCGTGCCGCGCGTATCCGGCTGGCGTGCTTCGATGTGGACGGCACGCTCACCGACGGGCGCCTCTACCTGGACAGCGAAGGGCGCGAGCAGAAGACGTTCCACGTGCAGGACGGCCAGGGTCTGGTGCTGCTGAAGCGCGCCGGCATCGAGGTGGCCTTCATCACCGCGCGTGGCGGCACCGTGGCGGTGGCGCGCGGCCGCGAGCTGGGGGTACAGGTGTTCACCGGCGTCAAGGACAAGCTGGCCAGGGTGCGCGAACTGGGCGCCGGCCTGGGCTTGGGCATGGAGCAGGTGGCCTTCATGGGCGACGACCTGCCGGACGTCCCCGCGTTCCGTGAAGTGGGGCTGGCGATCGCCCCTGCCGACGCCCACCCCTGGACGGCGCAGTACGCGCACTGGCGCACGCGTCGGTGTGGCGGCCAGGGCGCCGCACGCGAGGCCTGCGACCTGCTGCTGGGGACGCAGGGCCACTCACCCATCTTCGAAGGCGGTACCGCATGAGCTGGCGCACCACGCTGGGCCTTGTGCTGCTGCTGGCGGCCATCCTGAGCGGCTGGTCGGCCTGGAAGAACCGCGACGTGCCTGCGCCCGGCCGGGTCGTCGTCGACCGCTCCGACTACGTGATGCGCGATTTCGAGATGATCGCCCTCAACGGTGACGGCCGGGAGGCGGTGGCCGTACGCGCGCCCCTGATGGAACGCAATCCCCAGGACCAGACCTACACCATCACCACCCCGCTGTTCCTGCTGCCGGAAGAGGCGGGCCGCTCGTGGGAGCTGCGCTCCAGGACCGGCTGGCTCAGCGCCAAGGGCGAAGAACTGAGGCTGCAGGGCGATGTGCATGGCACGTCCCCCGCCGGCGGCGCGCGCAAGGCGGATTTCCGTACGCAGACGCTGAACGTCTTCCCCGACCGCGACCTGGCCATGACCGACGACGTGGTGACGGTCACCCAGCCCGGCTCTAGACTCCGCGGGCGCGGTTTTGAGGCCAACCTCAAGACCAAGGACTACCAATTCAAATCCCAGGTGAGATCCATCTATGAACCGCGCTCTGCTCGCTAGTGCCGCGCTGCTGCTCCTGTTGCCTGTTGCGGACGTTGTGGCCAAGTCCTCCGACCGCAACCAGGCCATGACCATCGACTCCGGCAGCCAGTCCGGCAACATGGAAGGCAACGGCAAGACCGTGCTCGGTGGCGGCGTGGTGGTCACCCAGGGCACGCTGGAGATCCGCTCGGCGGCCGCCGAGATCTACATGTCCGACGGCGAGGTGTCGCGCTCGGTCTTCACCGGCAAACAGGTGAAGATGAAGCAGCAGATGGACGATGGCACCTGGATGGATGCGCAGGCCGACCGCGTCGAATACGACATGAAGACCGAGACCATCACCTTCATCGGCAACTACACGGTCAAGTCCGATCGCGGCTCCAACAGCGGCCAGCGCATGGTCTACAACACCAAGAGCGGCAACATGCAGAGCGGCGGCGACGGCACCCGCGTGCGCACCGTCATCCAGCCCAAGTCGGCGCAACCCGCGCAGGGCAAGAACTGATGTTGACCGCCAAGGGCCTGCGCAAGCGCTACAAGCAGCGCGAAGTCGTCGCCGACTTCGGCCTGACCCTGCAGCCGGGCGAAGTGGTCGGCCTGCTGGGCCCGAACGGCGCCGGCAAGACCACCTGCTTCTACATGATCGTCGGCCTAGTGGCCGCGGACGCCGGCACGATCGAACTGGATGGCCAGGACATCACCGCCCAGCCCATGTACCAGCGCGCCAAGCTCGGTGTGGGTTACCTGCCGCAGGAGCCGTCGGTGTTCCGCAAGCTCAGCGTGGCCGACAACATCCGCCTGGTGCTGGAACTGCGCGAGGACCTGGATGCGGCCGGCATCGACCGCGAGCTGGCCTCGCTGCTGGACGAACTGCAGGTCACCCATGTCGCCGACCAGCTGGGTGCCAGCCTGTCCGGCGGCGAGCGCCGGCGCGTGGAGATCGCCCGCGCCCTCGCCGCCCGCCCACGCCTGATGCTGCTGGACGAACCCTTCGCCGGCGTCGACCCGATCTCGGTGGGCGAAATCCAGCGCATCGTGAAACACCTCAAGAACCGCGGCATCGGCGTGCTGATCACCGACCACAACGTGCGCGAAACCTTGGGAATCTGCGACCGGGCGTATATCCTCAATGCCGGTAGCGTTCTGGCGCAGGGGGCCCCGGACGCGTTGCTGGCCAATCCGGACGTACGACGGGTCTATCTGGGCGAAACCTTCCGCCTGTGATCCCCGCCGGCGGCATTGGCCGCCTACGGGTTTCCAAGGTCGGGAATGAAGCCACGCCTGCAGACATCGCTGGGACAGCATCTGGTCATGACGCCGCAGCTGCGTCAGGCCATCCGGCTGCTGCAGATGTCCACCGCCGAACTCGAGATCGAGCTGACCGAGGCGGTGGAAACCAACCCCCTGCTGGACTGGAGCGAACCCGACGAGGACGCGGGCCCGCCGCGCGGTGCCGACGACGCGCCCCCTCCGGGAGAAGATCCGCGTGACGAGCGCGCGCAGGCCCAGGACGAACAGGACCACGAACGGGTAGCCGCCGGCGAGTCCGACGACTGGTCGCCGGACGAAGGGCCCTGGACATCGTCCGGCGGTGGAGGCTCGTTCGACGACGACGACGGCGGCAGCCCCGCCGAGCGCGTGGCCGAAGCCGATACGCTGCACGGCCACCTGCTGTGGCAGCTGCACCTGTCGCACCTCTCCGCGCGCGACCGCCGCATCGGCGCCGCACTGATCGACGCGCTGGAAGACGACGGCTACCTGCGCGAACCCCTGTCCGGGATCGCCCAGACCCTGCGGCCGGAGATCGAGGCCGCGGAAGAAGACATCCTTGTCGTGCTGCACCAGGTGCAGCGCTTCGACCCCGTCGGCGTGGCCGCCCGCTCGCTGGGCGAGTGCCTGCAGCTGCAGTTGTCGGTGCTCGGCGACGATACGCCGGGCAAGGCGCTGGCGCTGACGATCGCCGAGACCGCACTGGAGCGCCTGCCGCGCAGCGGCGTGGCCGGCATCGCCCAGGAACTGAAGCGCCCCCTCGCCGAGGTGGAAGAAGCGGTGCACCTGTTGCGCACCCTGGACCCCAAGCCCGGCGCACAGATCGGCGACCTGTCGCACGACACCTACGTGGTGCCGGACTGCGTGGTGTGGCGCCAGCGCGGCGTGTGGCGCGCAGCACTGGCCGGCAACACCCTGCCGCGCATCACCATCCACCGCGGCTACGAGCAGATGATCCGGCAGTGCGGCGACAGCGATGCCGGCTACCTGAAGGCGCAGCTGCAGGAAGCGCGCTGGCTGCTCAAGAGCGTCGAGGCGCGGGGCGAGACGCTGCTCAAGGTGATGCGCTGCCTGCTGCACCAGCAGGCCGGGTTCCTCGAGTTCGGCGAACAGGCGCTGCGTCCGCTCACGCTGCGCGATGTCGCCGAACAGGTCGGCCTGCACGAATCGACGGTCTCGCGCGCCATCGCGCGCAAGTACGTCAGGACCCCGCGAGGCACCCTGCCCATGCGCGCCTTCTTCGCGTCCGGCATCGACACCGACGGGGGCGGCGAAGCCTCCAGCACCGCCATCCAGGCGATGATCCGGCGCCTGGTCGAGAACGAGAACCCGCGCAAGCCGCTGTCCGACGCGAAGCTGGCCGAGCTGCTGAAGGCCTCCGGCATCCCGGTGGCGCGGCGCACGGTGGCCAAGTACCGCGAGGCGCTGAACATCCTGTCTTCGCACGAACGCCTGCGCATCGCCTGAGCCTCGCGCCGTTTCGCGAGACCAAGCGTGACCGCGTTCCACACGCGCAGAACGTTTTCCTAACACCTCGACGCGACCGCCAAAAAAGCGCATGCGTACGGGTTGATAGTTGCCGCGGACGGGTCCATCTTTGTCCTGCAGGCACCCGCCTGCCATCGCCACCGGCACTAAGGAGCACTGCGGAACCCAGACCCCTGCCGCGTTGTCATTGCTGACACGCTTTCCGCGCCCCGTGCGCGGTTCTACCGACCGAAGGAGGCACACATGCGTATCGAGACTTACGGCCACGAAATCGAAGTCACTCCCGCCCTGCGTGAATACGTCGAGACCAAACTGAAGCGGCTGGAGCGCCACTTCGAACAACCCTTCGAAGTCCGTACGCAACTGGGTACCCGCAAGCCCGACTACCTGGCCGAAGCCACGGTCAACATCGCCGGTCGCACCCTGCATGCCGATGCCGGCGCGCAGACCATGTATGCCGCCATCGACATCCTCGCCGACAAGCTGGACCGCCTGCTGGTCAAGCACAAGGAAAAGCGCACCGACGTGCAGCGCGCAGGCGCGCGCAGCGAACTGATCGGCTGACCACCGCGCCGGGTGATGCCCCGGCAGGCCGCTCCGCACTGCGGGGCGGCCCCCACGTCCTGTCCCGACGCCGCGCGCGATCAGGCTCCGCGCGGTCGCGCGGTCGCGAACGGGCCATTACACTGGCATACGCCGCCTTCCGGGCCGGCATCTCCCTTTCCGCCGGCTGCTTCCGCATGATGAATACCAGCATCACCGCCCGTGAACTGTTCGACCAGCAGAAGGACAAGCTGGCCCTGCGCTGGCTGGCGGGACAGAAGGGCGACAAGCGCGTGCTGGAATCCGGCGACACCGTGTCGCGGCGCCCGTCGCTGGCCGGTTACCTCAATGCCGTCTACCCCAACAAGGTGCAGATCCTCGGCACCGAGGAACTGACCTGGCTCGACTCGCTGGATTCCCGCCAGCGCTGGGAAACCATCGAGAAGATCGTGCAGGCCAGGCCGCTGGCGCTGGTGATCAGCAAGAACCAGTCGTGCCCCGAGGACCTGCGCGAGGCCGCCAACGAGAACGATACGCCGCTGTGGGTGTCGCCCAAGCGCGGTCATGAACTGCTCAACCACCTCTCCTACCACCTCGCGCGCACGCTGGCGCCGCGGGTGACGTTGCACGGCGTCTTCATGGAGATCTACTCCATCGGTGTGTTGATCACCGGCGAGGCCGGATCCGGCAAGAGCGAACTGGCGCTGGAACTGCTGAGCCGCGGCCATCGGCTGGTGGCCGACGATGCGCCCGAGTTCACCCAGATCGCGCCGGACGTGCTGGACGGCACCTGCCCCGAACTGCTGCAGGACCTACTGGAAGTGCGCGGCCTGGGCGTGCTGAACGTGCGCGAGATGTTCGGCGATACCGCGGTGAAGAAGAACAAGTACCTGCGCCTGATCGTTCACCTGACCCGGCCGATGACCGAACCCAACCCGCACGGCTACGAACGGCTGACCGGCGATTCGGGCACCCGCCACGTGCTGGACCTGGACGTGCCGCTGATCACCCTGCCGGTGATGCCCGGCCGCAACCTGGCCGTGCTGACCGAAGCCGCCACGCGGCTGCACATCCTGCGCACCAAGGGCATCGATCCGGCCGCGATGTTCATCGCACGCCACAGCAACCTGCTCGAGCGCAGCACGCCATGACCGATCCGGCTACCCCGCAGGTCGCAGACGAGGACAACGGCACGCCGCCCCCGCCCGCGCCCACGGTCGTCATCGTCAGCGGCCTGTCCGGATCGGGCAAGTCGGTGGCGCTGAAGACCTTCGAGGACCTGGACTACTACTGCGTCGACAACCTGCCGGTGGACCTGCTGCCCTCGTTCGTGCGCAGCCTGGTGCGCGAGGACGAACTGCCGCCCAAGATCGCCGTGGGCATCGACGTGCGCAGCCGCCACAACGACCTGTCCAAACTGGCGCAGTGGCGCGCGGCGCTGAGCCAGCTGGGGCTCGAAGGCCGGCTGGTCTTCTTCGACGCCAGCGACGAGGTATTGCTGCGGCGCTATTCCGACACCCGCCGGCGCCACCCGCTGGGGCATGGCGGGCTGTCGCTGCAGGAAGCCATCCGCCAGGAGCGCGCCATCATCGCGCCACTGCGCGCGGAAGCCGACATCGTCATCGACACCAGCCAGCTCAACGTGCACCAGCTGCGGCGCCGGATCATCGCCGAGTTCGCCTTCAACAAGGGCACCCAGCTGTCGCTGCTGTTCGAGTCCTTCGCCTACAAGCGCGGCGTCCCGGCCGACGCCGACTTCGTGTTCGACGCGCGGGTGCTGCCCAACCCGCACTGGAACCCGGAGCTGCGCCCCTACGCGGGCCGCGACCCGAAGGTGCGCGCGTTCCTCGACGCCCAACCGGAGGTCGCCGAGTACGTCGGCCAGGTCAGCGGCTTCCTGGACACCTGGCTGCCGCGCCTGCGCGGCGAGACCCGCAGTTACGTGACCATCGCCTTCGGCTGCACCGGCGGCAAGCACCGCTCGGTGTACCTGGCGGAAACCCTGGCCCGGCACGCGCGCGACCAGGGCTGGGAAGAAGTCGCCACCTTCCACCGCGAACTGGATTGACCCCCGGTGTCGTGCAGCCGGGCTTGGCCGGCTCACGGTTCCCGACTCGGGCAGCAGAGCTGCCGAGCAAGCTCCGCTCCACGGGGCCTGGCGGGACGGCAGACCATCCTTACCGTTCCAATCACGCCGCTTCCAGCGCGTCATGCCGGTCTGTTAACGTTCCGGCATGGCCTGTGGCATTCTTCTTGTGACTCATCCCGGCGTGGGCGCGGCGATCCTGGCGGTCGCCACCGCGCTGCTGCGGCACCTGCCCCTGAAGGCGGAGGCCTTCGAGGTGCCGTTCGACGCCGACCTGGAGGCGCTGCTCCCGCAGGCGTCCGCCGCGCTGCGGCGCGTGGATGGCGGCGACGGCGTGCTGGTGCTGACCGACCTGTATGGCGCCAGCCCCAGCAACCTGGCGGGCCGGCTGGCCCGCCTGGGCACGCCGGTGCGGCGCGTCTCGGCGCTGAGCCTGCCCATGCTGCTGCGGGTGATGAACTATTCGGAACAGGGACTGGACGAACTGCCGGCCACCGCCGCCGCCGGCGCACGCAATGGAGTCATTCACGACGATGCTTGAACGCGAACTCACCATCTCCAACCGCCTCGGACTGCACGCGCGCGCCACCGCCAAGCTGGTGCAGACGCTGTCCGGCTTCCGCTGCAATGCCACGCTGGCAGCCAAGGGCCGCGAGGTGAACGCGAAAAGCATCATGGGCGTCATGCTGTTGGCGGCCGGCCAGGGCACGCCGGTGACGGTCCGCATCGACGGCGAGGACGAAGCCGCCGCGATGCAGGAAGTCGTCTCGCTGTTCGAGCGACGATTCGACGAGGACGCGTGACTTGAGGGCCCTGCTGCCGGGGCACGGGGCGTCGCGCGGCAGCGCGCTGGGGCGCGCACGGGTCCGGTTGCCGCACGTCCTGGATGTGGCCGAGCAGCACATCCGCCAGGACCAGATCGACGACGAACTGGCCCGGCTGCACGAGGCCGTCGACGCCACCCGCCGCGAGATGCACAGCCTGCGCGCCCGCCTGCATGGGGCGCTGGCCCAGGAAGTCGGCGAGTTCCTCGACCTGCATGCGCTGCTGCTGGACGACCCCGAACTGCTGCACGGCCTGGACCAGCTGATCCGCGCCGGCCGCTACACCGCCGATTACGCCCTGAGGCTGCAACGCGACCGCCTGGCCGCCGTGTTCGACGGCATGGACGACGCCTACCTCAAGAGCCGCATGGACGACCTGGACCATGTGATCGGACGGATCCATGCGCACCTGCACCAACGTGCGACCGATACGCCCGGCGTCGCCGGCGAGGTCCTGGTCAGCGACAACGTGGCGCCCTCCGAACTGGCCGAGCTCCAGCAACAGGGCGTCGTTGCGGTGGTCACGGCCGCCGGCAGCGCGCTCTCGCACAGCGCCATCCTCGCGCGCAGCCTGCACCTGCCGCTGGTGGTGGGCAACGCGCAGGCCCTGCAGCGCATCAACGACGGCGACGTGCTGCTGGTGGACGGCAGTACCGGCGAAGTGGTGGTCAATCCCGACCCGGACGACCTGCGCCGCTACCGCGAGCGCCTGCGCGATGCGGCCCGCGAGCAGCGCGAACTCGGTCGCCTGCGTTCAAAACCCAGCCGCACCCGCGACGGCGTCGACGTGGCCCTGTGGGCCAATGCCGAGTCGCTGGAGGATGTGGCCAAGGCCCATGCCCTGGGCGCGGCCGGCGTGGGGCTGTACCGCACCGAGTTCCTGTTCCTGCAGCGCCGCGAACTGCCGGGCGAGGACGAGCAGTTCCAGGTCTACCGCGACCTGGTGCTCGGCATGAGTGGGCGACCGGTGACGATCCGCACGCTGGACCTGGGCGCGGACAAGGCCGACCGCACCGGACTGGCCATCGGCGACGAGGACAATCCCGCGCTGGGCGTGCGCGGCGTGCGCCTGGCGCTGGCGCACGTGGAGGTGTTCGACACCCAACTGCGCGCCATCCTGCGGGCCTCGGCCTACGGACCGGTGCGCATCCTGGTGCCGATGGTCAGCGGGCGCGAGGAACTGCTGGAAGTGCGCCGCCGCCTGCGTCGTGCGGGGCTGCAGCTGCGCAAGCAGGGCCACGAGATCGCCGGGCATGTCGAACTGGGCGCGATGATCGAAGTGCCCGCCGCCGCGATCGCCTTCCACGGCTTCGTGGACGTGGTGGACTTCGTGTCGATCGGCACCAACGACCTGGTCCAGTACCTGCTGGCGGCGGACCGCAACAACGAGGCCCTGGGCGAACTCTATTCGCCGCTGCACCCCGGCGTGCTGCGCCTGCTCCGCCATGTGATCAGCATCGGCGCGGAGCACAAGGTGCCGGTGGCGATGTGCGGCGAAATGGCCGGCGACGCCACCCTCGCACCGATGCTGCTGGCGCTGGGCCTGCGCGAGTTCAGCCTGCATCCGGCGACCCTGCTGGAACTGCGCAAGGCGATCCGCGACAGCGACCTGTCGGACCTTCAGTCCCGCGCGGCGAAACTGTTGCAGGCCCGCGACCGCGCCGGTATCGAGCGCTGGCTCAAGGCTGCGACATCCATCTGACCCTCTCTGTAGGAGCGCCCCATGGGCGCGATGCTGTTGCTTCGGATTTCTTGCGAAAAGCACCGCGCCCATGGGGCGCTCCTACAAACGCGTGGAATCTCGTACGGCGGCGTTACGGGGTGTCCATAACGCGCAGCCCGGGCGATAATGGCGGCATGAACGCCTGATGCCCCGGTCGCATCCGCCTGACGGATCGGCCCCATTCCGGAGTACCGAATGGTCGAGACCATCCGCCACGACAAGACCGCACGCCAGTTGCGCCTGCTCTCCGACGCGCTCGACAGCGGTCGGCTGGGGCCCGTGCGCCGGTTGGTCAACACCTTGTCGCCCGCGGAGATCGGCAACCTGCTGGAATCGCTGCCACCCGGCAAGCGCGAAGTCGTCTGGGGCCTGGTCGATCCGGAGGACGACGGCGAGGTGCTGGTGCATGTCGGCGACGAGGTGCGCGAAAGCCTGCTGGCGGACATGGACACCGACGAGATCGTCGCCGCGGTCGAAGACCTGGACATCGACGACCTCGCCGACCTGGTCGAGGACCTGCCCGACACCGTCATCGACGAAGTCCTCAAGTCGATGGACCGCGAGAACCGCGAGCGCCTGGAGCAGGTGCTCTCGTACCCGGAGGACACCGCCGGCCGCCTGATGAATCCGGACGTGGTCACCGTGCGCGCCGACGTCAACGTCGACGTGGTGCTGCGCTACCTGCGCCTGCGCGGCGAACTGCCCGACCACACCGACCATCTGTACGTGGTCAGCCGCCGCCACCAGTACCTGGGCCGCGTGCCGCTGGCCGCACTGGTGACGCACGAGGACACCACGCCCATCAACCGGCTGATCGACGACGAGCAGCCGGCCATCGACGTGGGCGAGAGCGCGCAGGAAGTCGCGCGCCAGTTCTCCGACCACGACTGGGTGTCCGCGCCCGTGGTGGACGACAACAACATCCTGCTCGGCCGCATCACCATCGACGACGTGGTGGACATCATCCGCGAGCAGGCCGAGCACCAGGCGCTGGGCGCCGCCGGCCTGGACGAGGACGAGGACCTGTTCTCGCCGGTCAAGCGCGCCGTGCGCGGCCGCGTGGTGTGGCTGGGCATCAACCTGTTCACCGCGTTCATGGCGGCCAGCGTGATCGGCCAGTTCGAAGTGACACTGGAAAAGATCGTCGCCCTCGCCGTGCTGATGCCCATCGTCGCCGGCATCGGCGGCAATGCGGCGGTGCAGGTGCTGACGCTGATGGTGCGCGGCCTGGCGCTGGGCCAGGTGGGCGCTAGCAATGCGCGCATCCTGCTGTGGAAGGAACTGCGCGTGGCACTGATCAACGGCGTGCTGATCGGCGGCATCGTGGGTGTGATTGCGTTCGTCTGGTTCCGCAGCCCCATGCTGTCGCTGGTCATCGCGATGGCGCTGGTGCTGAACTTCTGCGCCGCCGCCACCGCAGGCGTGCTGCTGCCGCTGCTGCTCAAGCGCATGAACATCGACCCCGCCGTCGCCGGCACCGTCGTGGTCACCGCCGTGACCGACGTGATGGGCTTCTTCTGCTTCCTGGGTCTGGCGACGCTGATCCTGCTGCATTGAGGGCGCCCGATCGATGGAACGGCTCGGCAAGGTCAGTGAATGGAACGACGACCGCGGCTTCGGCTTCATCGCGGCGCTGGATGGCGAGCCTGCGCGCGTGTTCTTCCATGTGCGCGACTACCGGCTGGACGGTCGCCGCCCCGAGGTCGGCGAGCTGGTGAAGTTCAGCGCGCAGCGCCAGGCCGACGGCAAATGGCGCGCCCAGGCCGTGCGCCGGACGGTGCCTGCTTCACGGTCGGTCAAACCGGTGGCACCCGCACGGGCTGCCGCACGGCGACCCGGGTCCGCGCTGACCGGCGCAGTGGCCACGTTGGCCTATGCCCTGTTGATCGCGTGGGCCATCCACGCAGGACGACTCCCGTTGGAAGTGGTATTCGTGCCGCTGGTCCTGTCGGTGATCACCTTCGTTGTCTATGCGCTGGACAAGCATGCGGCGCAGACCGGTCGCTGGCGCACGCCCGAGTCCACCCTGCACCTGCTGGAGCTCGCCGGCGGCTGGCCCGGCGCCTGGATCGCGCAGCAGACGCTACGGCACAAATCGCGCAAGCCCGGCTACCGCGTCGTGTACTGGATGATGGTCGTACTGCATGCCGCCGCGTTGATCGCGTGGTGCTGGATGAGGGCATGAGCTCCACGAAGCAGGCTACTTCCGTTTCACTGGCCTGCCCGCGCAGAGCGTGTCGTCCCGAATGACCGCTGCATGCGGTGCTTTCCTACAGATCGCCGCGATGTGCGCCGATCCCGTCCATTGACGTGGCGCACGACGCTGGGGCCTCCTCGGTCCGGTCCGCCGCCATGCGCCTGCTCCTCACCGTCCTGGTATGCCTGCTGGCCTGGCCCGCGCTGTCGGCACCCCCACCGGATCCGATGCTGGCCACCCCTTATCACGGCAACGTGGCCGTGGCGGACTTCCTGGTCAGCGAAAAACTGGATGGCGTGCGCGCCCGCTGGGATGGCCGTTCGTTGTGGACGCGCGGCGGCGCGCGGATCGCGGCGCCGGCTGCGTTCACACGTGGGTGGCCGACCGACCCCATGGACGGCGAACTGTGGATCGCGCGTGGCCGCTTCGATGAGGTCAGCGCCACCGTCAGGCGCGTGCAGGCCGACCCGCAGGCGTGGCGATACGTGCGTTTCATGGCCTTCGACCTGCCGGCGAATCCACGGCCTTTCGCGGAACGGGTCGTGCGCATGCGCGCCTTGATTGCGGGCGCCGACAACCCGCAGTTGGCGATGATCCCGCAGCGACGCTTCGGGACGGCCGCCGAAGTGGACGCCGAGCTGACGCGCGTGGTCGCCGGCGGCGGCGAGGGTTTGATGCTGCATCGACGCAGTGCTCGCTACCGCCCCGGACGCAGCGAGGACCTGCTCAAGTACAAGCCCCATCAGGATGCGGAGGCACAGGTGGTCGCGCACCTGCCCGGCAAGGGCAAGTACCAGGGCATGATGGGCGCATTGCAGGTACGCACGCCGGAGGGGCGCCGCTTCCGTATCGGCACCGGTTTCACCGATGCGCAGCGTGCGGCGCCACCGCCGCTGGGCGCGTGGGTGACCTACCGCTACACGGGCCTCACCTCGACCGGCCTGCCGCGTTTCGCCCGCTTCGTCCGCCTGCGTGACGACATGCCTCCGCCTGACCCGGAACGCTGACACACGCACGCCTTGTGTTCGCATCGGCGCTGCACCGTGCCCATCGGGTTATGCTGCTGATCGTTGCCCCCTGACCTCTATCGCCATGCGCCTTCTCGCCACCGCCTGCCTGGGCCTGCTGCTGATCCTGATGACCGCCTGCACTACGACGCCCCCGATGAATCCGACCGGCGAGTTCGTCTCGCGCGAAGTCGTGCTCGAAGGCAAGACCTATCGTTACCAGGTGTTCGTGCCCGCCGCGCGTTTTCGCAGTGGCAACCCACCGGTCGTGCTGTTCCTCAATGGGTCCGGCGAACGCGGCAGCGATGGCGTGAAGCAGACGATGGCGGGCCTGGGTCCGTACCTGCGACAGCATGCCGACACCTTCCCCGGGCTGGTCGTGTTTCCACAGGCGCCGGAAGACACCGAATGGACGCAGACCGCCGGCCCGATCGCCTTCGCCACGCTGGATGCCGCGCTGCGCGAATTCGATGGCGATCCGGACCGCGTGTCGCTGACCGGCATGTCGATGGGCGGCTATGGCACCTGGGAACTGGCGCTGCAGCAGCCGACCCGCTTCGCCGCGCTGGTGCCGGTGTGCGGCGGCATCACCGTGGACTGGGGTCGCGACCGTTCCAGCATGAACGTGCACAGCGTCGCGGGGGCTGCCAATCCCTTCGCCGCCGCCGCGCAACGCCTGAAGGATGTGCCGGTGTGGATCTTCCACGGCGGCAAGGACGACGTGGTGCCGCCGTCCCAGTCGCGCCGCATGGACGCCGCACTGAAGGCCGCTGGCGCACGCGACGCGCGTTACACCGAATTCCCCGATGCCAACCACAACAGCTGGGACGCCACCTACGCCTACGCCCCGATGTGGGACTGGCTGTTCGCCCAGCGTCGGGGCCGCTGACGTGGCGGAGCTGGTCGCCGACTACTTCACCGCCGGCTGGCGCGACCGGACGCTGTCGTGCCCCTGCGGCTGGCAGGGCGACAGCCGCGCCATGGCCATGGAACTGCACGACGCGGTCACCGACTATGCCTGCAGCCAGTGCGGCAACCTGCTGCTGATCGTGTCCCATCCGACGCTGGAGCAGGTCCGCGCCGCCGCCGGCGCCGGTCACGACGAGGCCCTGGCCCACCTGGCCATCATCGAGGAAGCCCTCGTCCGCTTTCCTCCCGCTACCGGCTGAACCGGCGCCGACAGCGGGACGCGCTGCGTCACGCTTCCGGTGACCACATGGACCACGCGCGGCACATCCCCTCAACCCGCGCCGCCTGCGGCCGATAACCCGGCATCCCCTGGTGGCCGGTGGGCACCCGCCCATCGCCGTGCGAGCGACTGGTATGGCTGACGTGGCCGATGACAACTCCGGAATTTCTGGCAGCCTGCGCCGGTTTTGGTCGCGTCGGCACGGGGCCGCCGCGTCGACCTCGCGCGAACTCGCCACGACGGGCGGCGCCCGGTCGCGGCCGGCGATCAGCAGCGTGCAGCTGCAGGCCCTGTTCGCGCACGCGGAGGAACCGGGCCCGCTGCTGGCCGCCTTCGCGGACGGTGTAGCCGGCCTGCCGGGCGAGCTCCAGGGCATGGGCGAGCGCCTGCAGTCCGCGCATGCCGACGCCGACTGGCCCCGCTATGGCCGCGCCCTGCGGCAACTGATCGACAAATACATCCGCACGATCCAGGACGAGCCGCTGTCCGGCGAGGCCGAGCAGCTGCGCGACCTGCTGCATCAGGTGCTGGCCGGCGGCATCGAACACCTGCTGCGCGACGACGCCACCCTGCTGTCGCAGGCCCATGCGCTGGCCGACCGCGTGCGCCAGTGGCAGCCCACGCAGCCGCTGGACGAGCTGGGCGCCGACATGAAGGAACTGTGCCGCCTCGTCGGCTTGCGCACGCACGAGGTGAACGATGCGCAGGAACTGATGCGCAGCCTGTTCGACCTGCTGCTGGAGAACGTGGGTGAGCTGATCGAGGACGGCAGCTGGCTGCAGGACCAGATCGGCGCGGTGCGACAGCTGTTGGCCGGCCCCCTTGACCGCACCGCGCTGGAACAGACCCGCGCCGGCCTGCGCGAAGTGATCTACAAGCAGGGCCTGCTGAAGCAGGGCCTGGCCGAATCCAAGGCTTCGATGAAGGAGATGATGGTGACCTTCGTGGAGCGGCTGGACGGCATGGCCAGCAGCACCGGCGAGTTCCACGACCGCATCACCTTCCATGCGCAGGCCATCCGCGACAGCCGCAGCATCGCCGAACTGGGCAAGCGGATGGAGGACATCCTGGACGACACCGCGCAGGTGCAGGCGCAGGCCCTGCGCGCGCGCGACAGCCTGCTGGACGCGCGGCGCGAGGTGGAAGCCGCCGAACGGCGCGTCGCCAGCCTGGAGGACGAACTGCAGTCGGTCTCGGCGCTGGTGCGCGTGGACCAGCTGACGGAAGCGCTGAACCGGCGCGGCTTCGACGAGCTGTTCAAGCGCGAATCGGTGCGTGCGCTGCGCAGCGGCCAGACCCTCAGCCTGGCGCTGCTGGACCTGGACGACTTCCGCCACATCAACGCCGCGCATGGCCATCTGGGCGGCGACGCCGCACTGTGCCACGTCGTGGCCATGGCGCGCGCCACCCTGCGCGCCAGCGACGCCGTCGCGCGCTTCGGCGGCGAGGAGTTCGTGCTGCTGCTGCCGGACACCAGTTTCCTGGAGGCGACCGGCACGCTGGAACGCCTGCGCGCGCGCCTGGTCCATTCGCCGCTGGTGCATGAGGGACGGGGCATCCTGGTGACTTTCAGTGCCGGCGTCGCGCGCTGGCTGCCGGGCGAATCGCAGGACGAGCTGCTGGCGCGCGCCGACCGGGCCATGTACCAGGCCAAGCAGGCCGGCAAGAACCGGGTGGTGGCAGTAGAGAGGTAAGCATCGCGTGGGGATGCGCACGGGCAGGCGTGGATTGCCGCTTCGCCCTCGGCCCCGGCATCGTCATTCCTGCGGCTCCAGACAGCCGAATGACGGGTAAAGCCGGAACCCAAGGACTTCATCGGCAGCATCAAAGGCGCTGGGTCCCGGCTTTCGCCGGGATGACGGCGGCTTCCCTGGCGCACGCGGGAGTGCGCGGTCGGATCGCGAAAAACGATCGCGAATCCCCGGGCTCAGCCCAGCAGCATCTCCAGCACCGCCATGCGGATGGCGACGCCATTGCTCACCTGGCGCAGCACCAGCGACTGTGGACCGTCGGCCACCTCGTCGGTGATCTCCACGCCGCGGTTGATCGGACCCGGGTGCAGCACCACCGCATCCTTCGCGGCCCGCTTAAGGCGTGCGGCCGTCAGGCCATAGTCGCGATGGTACGCCTCCAGCGACGCGATCAGCCCTTCTTCCATGCGCTCGCGCTGCAGGCGCAGCATCATCACCACGTCGACGCCGTCGAGCATCGCGTCGAAGTCCTGTCCGACCTCGCAGCCCGACAGCGTGCCGTCGTCGGGCAGCAGAGGCTGCGGCCCGCACACGCGGATGACGCCCGCGCCCAGGGTACGCAGCGCATGCAGGTCCGAGCGCGCCACGCGCGAGTGCTTCACGTCGCCGACCATCAGGATCTTCAGCCGCGAGAAGTCCGCGCCCTTGGCCTGGCGGATGGTCATCATGTCCAGCAGGCCCTGGGTCGGGTGCGCGCTGCGGCCATCGCCGGCATTGATCAGCGCGGTGCCCTCGCCCGCTTCGGCCGCCAGCGCGGCGACCGCACCGTCCTCGGCGTGGCGGACGATGAAGCCGCGCACGCCCATCGCCTCCAGGTTGCGCAGCGTGTCGCGCGCCGTCTCGCCCTTGCGCGTGGACGAGGTGGACGCGTCGAAGTTCAGCACGTCCGCACCGAGCCGCTGCGCGGCGATGTGGAACGAGCTGCGGGTGCGCGTGGACGGCTCGAAGAACAGCGTGCACACGGTGGTGCCGTCCAGTGCCTGCCGACGTGGCGTGCGGCCCAGTGCCGCGTCGCGGATCTGGCCGGCGCGGTCGATCAGGCGGCACAGGGTCTCGCGCGGCAGGCCGTCGAGGGTCAGCAGGTGGCGCAGGCGTCCGTCGGAATCGAGTTGTGGGGTCATGGAGTGAGTTCGGGGAAGAGTCAGGTCAACTGGGTCGCGTCCTGCGGTGCGGCCAGCCAGCGTTCGATGATGACGGCGGCCGCCACGGCATCCAGCGCGACGGCATCGCGACGGCGCTTGCGCCCTTCCGCGCGATCCAGGGCGAAGCGTTGCGCCGCCTCGACCGAGCTGGTGCGTTCATCCACCAGCACCACCGGCAGGTGGTAACGCGCGCGCAGTTCGCGGGCGAAGGCGTGGGCGCGCTTGCGGATCGGCTGGTCGCCGCCGTCCAGCGTCATCGGGTCGCCCACCACCAGGCCGTCGGGCTTCCATTCGGCATGCAGCCTGTCGATGGCGGGCCAGTCCGGTCCATGGCCGTGCACGTCGACGACGGCCAGTGCGCGTGCGCCGGTACCGAACGCGCTGCCCACGGCCACGCCGATGCGGCGGGCGCCCACGTCGAACCCCAGTACGGTGCCGTCCAGCTTCATGCCTGCTGCCTCCGCTCGATCCCGTGCGCGCCATCTTCCGCCGACGGCCGTGGAGACCACGTCTGCGGGCCGCGGCGCGCGCTCATGCGTGGCCGCTGTAGTCCGTCAGGCGGGTCATGTCCACGCCGATACGCTGGCCGGCGGCCTGCCAGCGCTGTTCAAGCGGCAGCGCGAACAGCAGCTCGGCGTCGGCCGGCGCCGTCAGCCAGCTGTTCTCGCCCAGTTCGTACTCCAGCTGGCCGGCGCCCCAGCCTGCACACCCCAGGGCCACCACGGCATGCGCGGGGCCTTCGCCTGCGGCCATCGCCTCCAGGATGTCGCGCGAGGTGGTCAGGAACAGGCCGTCGGCGACTTCCAGCGTGGACTCCCACGCACGCGCGCTGTCGTGCAGCACGAAGCCGCGCTCCGGATGCACCGGACCGCCGGCCAGTACCACCTGGTCGTCCAGGCGCGGATCCTGCGACGCCAGGTTCATCTGCCGCAGCACTTCGCCCAGCGTGTACTCCGACGCGCGATTGACGACCACGCCCATGGCGCCGTCGTCGTCGTGCTGGCAGATCAGGGTGACGCTGCGCGCGAAGTTGGGATCGGACAGCGCCGGCGAGGCGATCAGCAGCTGGTTGGCCAAGGGGGTGGCGGCGTCTTGCATGCCACCATTCTAGCCCGTGCCCGCGCAGCCCGCGCCGGTGAGGACACACGCTGTCCGCAACCGGCCCTAGAATCGCGCGACTTCCCATCGGCACGCCCCATGTCTGGCTATTGCGACATCGCCCCCGGCCATCCGCTGCATGGCCCCTACCACGACCACGAGTACGGCTTCCCGCAGCGCGAGGAGGCGGCCCTGTTCGAACGCCTGCTGCTGGAGATCAACCAGGCCGGCCTCAGCTGGGAAACCATGCTGCGCAAGCGCGACGGGTTCCGCGCCGCCTACAGCGGTTTCGATGTGGACCGCGTGGCCCGCTATGGCGAACGCGACCGCGCCCGCCTGCTGGCCGACCCTGGCATCATCCGCAACCGCCTGAAGGTGGAGGCGGCCATCCACAATGCCCGGGTCATCCAGCAACTGCGCGACACCCACGGCGGCTTCGCGGCCTGGCTGGACGCGCACCACCCGCTGCCGAAGGCGGAGTGGGTGAAACTGTTCAAGAAGACCTTCCGCTTCACCGGGGGCGAGATCACCGGCGAGTTCCTGATGAGCCTGGGCTATCTGCCCGGCGCGCACCGCCAGGACTGCCCGGCCTACCGCCGCGCCGCGAAGCAGCGCCCGCCGTGGATGGCCGCCGCCGGGCATTGATCCGGCGCAAATCGCGGGCTGCCACGAAGGTCGTATCCTGCGACACCGTCGCCGCGCGCGATAATTGCCGTTTCGTTTTCCGGAAGCCCCCTGCCATGCAAGAAGACCGAATCCGCCACGCCGGCCTGCGCGACCGCGTGGTCGATGCCGACCACGCCGCCGCCCTGATCCAGCCCGGCGAGACGGTGGCCATGAGCGGCTTCACCGGTTCAGGCTATCCGAAGGCGGTGCCGCTGGCGCTGGCCACGCGCATCGAGCAGGCGCACGCCGCGGGCCAGTCGTTCCAGATCAAGCTGATGACCGGTGCCTCCACCGCGCCCGAGCTCGACGGCGCACTCGCGAAGGCGGACGCCATCGCCCTGCGCATGCCGTTCCAGAGCGATCCGGACGCACGCAAGCGCATCAACGACGGCACGCTGGACTACATCGACATCCACCTGAGCCATGTGGCGCAGCACGTGTGGTTCGGCTTCTACGGCCCCATCGATACCGCGGTGGTGGAAGTCTCCGCGATCCGCGAGGACGGCACGCTGGTGCCCTCCACGTCGATCGGCAACAACAAGACCTGGCTGGACCTGGCCAGCAAGGTCATCGTGGAGGTCAACGACTGGCAGCCCGCCGGCATGGAGGGCATGCACGACATCTACTACGGCACCGCGTTGCCGCCGCACCGCAAGCCGATCCCGATGGAGCACGTGCACGACCGCATCGGCGACACCACCCTGCGCTGCGATCCGGACAAGATCGTCGCCGTGGTGCGCACGCATGGGCCGGACCGCAACAGCCCGTTCACGCCCATCGATGCCACCAGCGAACGCATCGCCGGCCACCTGATCGAATTCCTGAAGCACGAAGTCGCCCTAGGCCGCCTGCCGCCCACCCTGCTGCCGTTGCAGTCCGGCGTGGGCAACATTCCCAATGCCGTGCTGGCGGGACTGGCCAAGAGCGGTTTCCGCGGCCTGACCGCATTCACCGAGGTCATCCAGGACGGCATGCTCGACCTGCTGCGCGAAGGCGTGCTGGACGTCGCCTCCTGCACCGGCTTCGCGTTGAGCCCGGTCGCCAACGAGGCGTTCAAGCGCGACATCGCCTTCTACCGCGAGCGCATCATCATGCGCACGCAGGAAATGTCGAACCATCCGGAGCTGGTGCGCCGGCTCGGCTGCATCGGCATGAACGGCATGATCGAGGCCGACCTGTACGGCAACGTCAATTCCACCCACGTGATGGGCAGCCGTATCCAGAACGGCATCGGCGGCTCGGGCGACTTCGCCCGCAACGGCTTCATGTCGGTGTTCCTCAGCCCCAGCACCGCCAAGGGCGGCAGCATCTCGGCGCTGGTGCCGATGGTCAGCCACGTGGACCACACCGAGCACGACGTGTCGGTGATCGTCACCGAACAGGGCCTGGCCGACCTGCGCGGCCTGACGCCCAAGCAGCGCGCGCATACGCTGATCGCCAACTGCGTCCATCCCGACTATCGCGACGCGTTGCAGGACTACTTCGACCGCGCCCTGCAGCACAGCTACGGCAAGCACACCCCGCACCTGCTGCCGGAGGCGCTGTCGTGGCACCAGCGGTGGCTGGACACCGGCAGCATGCAGGGCTGAGCGCTTCATCGCCTGGCCGCCCGCACAGGCGGGAGAACGCGATGAACCTGCCGCATCGCACGCATCCTCACATCACCCAGTGGCTCCGGCAGGCGTAGCCACATCGCGGCGTGACTTCCAGCATATTTATTGTTTTTCGATACGTGACGTATCGTTTAACAACATATCCACTGGAGATCGCCGATGAGCCGCATGCCCGCCCGCGCCCTTGCCGCCGCCCGCCCCCTGATCCTCGGGCTGACCGTGATCAACCTCGGCTACGCGGCCATCATCATCAGCTTGCTGTGCGCCAGCTTCTTCGTCGAGGGCTGGCCCTGGAAGCCGCTGGGGTTCGATTTGGCCACGATGTCCCCGCAGGCGCCGCTGGGCCTGCGCGCCATCATGGTCATCGGCATCGTCTGCGCCGCGATCGTGCATACGATCCTGCGGCGCCTGCTGGCGATCGTCGACACGGTGCGCGGCGGCGATGCCTTCGTTGCCTCCAATGCGCAGCGACTGAGTGCAATCGCCTGGAGTGTGCTGACGATCGAGCTGATGCGGCTGGCGGTGCTGGCGATCTCGGGGGCGGTCGCGCTTCCGGGGAAGATGACCGGCCTGTCGCCGACTCCCTGGCTCGCGGTACTGCTGCTGTTCGTGCTGTCCGGCGTGTTCGCGCACGGCGCGCGCATGCGCACCGATCTGGAAGGAACGGTCTGACATGGCCATCGTCGTACGCCTGGACGAGCTCCTGCATGCGCGCCGCATGACCCTGACCGAACTTGCGGCGCGCGTCGACATCACCCTGGCCAACCTGTCGATCCTGAAAACCGGCAAGGCGAAGGCGATCCGCTTCTCGACCCTGGAGGCGATCTGCGCGGCGCTGGACTGCCAGCCCGGCGACCTGCTGGCCTTCGATCCCGCGCTCGCCGCGGAAGATTGACCTCGCGCGGCCGCCGCACGCGGCCCCGCCCACTCCCCCTCAAGAGACCGCAAGCATGCTCCGCACGCTGATCATCGTGCTCGCCCTGACGTGGGCGCACGCCGCGCCCGCCCACGCTGAAGCACCCACCGCACCGCCGGCCTTCCTGTCGAAGACCGATTGTTTCCAGACCACCCCCGACTACGAAAGCTGGGTGGCGTCCATCGTGCAGCGCACGGGTGCCGCGCCCGTATCGAAGGCGCAGCTGGAATCCCTGGTGCCCGCCCGAACGTTCGCATTCGCGCGCGCGGCGTTCGACTGTCACGTCGTCACGTACGACAGCGGCGGACACACCGTTTCCGGGTATGTGGTACGACCCAAAGGCGACGACGCCGACCGGCTGCCGCTGCTGGTCTACAACCGGGGCGGCAACGGCGCGTTCGGCAGGCTCGATGCGCTGCAGCTGTTCCAGACGTTGCTGCCGCTGGCGAAGGCCGGCCATGTGGTGGTCGCCAGTCAGTACCGCGATGCGGACGAGTTCGGCGGCAGGGATGTGGACGACGTCATGCGCCTGATCGACCTGTCGCGGACGCTGCCCGGTACCGATGGCGACCGCGTCTTCCTGCTGGGCCAGAGCCGTGGCGCCATGATGAGCTACCTGGTCGCACGCCGCCGCAGCGACATCACCGCCATGGCGACGATCGCCGGCGCCACCGATCTCGGCGCAGGCCTGGCCTGGCGCCCGGAGATGGAACGCGTCTACCGTGCGCGCATCCCCGGCTACGCCGACGACAAGCCGGCAGCCCTGCGGGAGCGCTCTGCGCTTCGTTGGGCGGAACACCTGCCGGCCAGCATGCCGGTACTGCTGTTGCACGGCGAAGCCGATGACCGGGTGAGCGTGGACGACTCCCGCGCCATGGCCGCCCGCCTGCGGCAGCTCGACCGTCCGCACAGGCTGGTCGTCTACCCCGGCGACGACCACAGCCTCCGACAGAACCGGCGCGCCGCCCATGCCGAGATCGTGACCTGGTTCAGGAGTGCAGGCACGGCGGCGGCAGAGGCGGCGGAATCGCGCAGCTCCCTGCCTGCCATCAGGCGTTCCGCGGAGCAGCCTGCCACGGCTTCAACAGGCCCGACAGGCGCAGAGCACGTGCCATGAAGAGTCCGCTGAAGACGCCGTACGTGGCGGCGACCACGACGGCAGCCGGCGCGGTGTCGAGGATGCCGGGCTTGACGGCCTGGACGACGGCCACCGCGTACCGGAAGAAGAAGATGCCCATCATCAGCGCCAGCGGCATCCAGCTGCCGGGTACCGTGAACTGCGCCGTCGACGCGTCGTAGGCAACGCGACGCGACGGCACCCACGCCAGGCCGATGACCACCACGGCGACCCATGCGCAGGCCCAGGCGGCCAGCGCGGTGAGGTGGGCGTCGAACGTCGACCAGACCGAGTACAGCGACCAGGCCAGCATGGCGAGTGGCAGCACGATGAGGCGGCCGCGCGAGACCTGGCGCGTCCTGCTCTGCAGGTAACCCAGGTAGACCAGGCCGAAGAACAGGCCGAAGACCCAGAGGGGCGTATGGGTGAGGATCTGCGTCATGGGGCAAGGGTCCCGGAGGCGCCGACAACGTGTCGGTTCACGCACATCTTCGGAGCTGCCCGCCCTTTCGTGAGGTGCCGGAAGTCAACACTTCCAGGTGCCGGAGGTCGTTGATCGCAGGCGACCGCCCACGAGAAAGGGGCGGTCGCCCGCCCCTTTCCGTGTGACGCGTCGCGCGAAGGTCAGCGGACTTCCGCGATCTCCACGCCGTCCAGGCCCTGCGCCAGCGTGCGGGCGTCGCCGCCCTGGGCCAGCTTGATGCGCAGGCGCACTTCGTTCTGCGAGTCGGCATAGCGCAGCGCGTCCTCGTAGCTGATCTCGCCAGCCTGGTACAGCTCGAACAGGCTCTGGTCGAAGGTCTTCATGCCCAAGTTCGTGGACTCCTTCATCACTTCCTTCAGCTTGTGGATCTCGCCGTCGCGGATGTAGTCCTGCACCAACGGCGTGCCCAGCATGATCTCCATCGCCACGCGGCGACCCTTGCCGTCCGGCGTGGGGATCAGCTGCTGCGCCACCACGCCCTTCAGGTTGAGCGACAGGTCCATCAGCAGCTGGGTGCGGCGGTCTTCCGGGAAGAAGTTGATGATGCGGTCCATCGCCTGGTTGGCGTTGTTGGCGTGCAGCGTGCATAGCACCAGGTGGCCGGTTTCGGCGAAGGCGATGGCGTGGTCCATGCCCTCGCGGGTGCGCACCTCGCCGATCATGATCACGTCCGGCGCCTGGCGCAGCGTGTTCTTCAGCGCCGCATCCCAGCTGTCGGTGTCGATGCCCACTTCACGCTGGGTGATGATGCAGCCCTCGTGCTTGTGCACGAACTCGATGGGGTCTTCGATGGTGATGATGTGGCCGGTCGAGTTCTGGTTGCGGTAGCCGATCATCGCCGCCAGCGAGGTGGACTTGCCGGTACCCGTGGCGCCCACGAAGATGATGATGCCGCGCTTGGTCATGGCCAGCGTCTTGATGACCGGCGGCAGATTCAGCTCTTCGATGGTCGGGATGCGCGTCTCGATGCGGCGCAGCACCATGCCCACCTGGTTGCGCTGGTAGAAGCAGCTCACGCGGAAGCGGCCCACGCCGGCCACGCCGATGGCGAAGTTGCATTCGTGGGTCTTTTCGAACTCCTCGCGCTGCGAGGGCGTCATCACGTTCAGCACCAGGTCGCGCGACTGCTGCGCCGTCAGCGGCGTCTGCGTGATCGGCGAGATCTTGCCGTGCACCTTGATGGACGGCGGCATGCCGGACGTGATGAACAGGTCCGACGCCTTCTGGTGCGCCATCAGCTTGAGGAAGGAGGTGAAGTCGATGGTGCTCATGGGTGGCTCCTGTGGAGCGGGGAATAGGGAATGGGGAATGGGGAATCGTGCTGCCGATCCGTTCCAGCCCTTCCGTCTCCCAGCGTTGAACTATTCCCGATTCTCTGCTGCCGATTCCCGCGCCTCTTCGATCATTCGAAGAGACGCTTGTCCTTCGCGTATTCCTTGGCCTGCTGGCGGGTGATCAGCGCGCGCTTCACCAGGTCCTGCAGGTGCTGGTCCAGGGTCATCATGCCGCTCTGCTGGCCGGTCTGGATGGCCGAGTACATCTGCGCCACCTTGTCCTCGCGGATCAGGTTGCGGATGGCGGGGGTGCCCACCATGATTTCCCACGCTGCGGTACGGCCGCCGCCGATCTTCTTCAGCAGCGCCTGCGAGATCACCGCGCGCAGCGATTCGGACAGCATCGAGCGCACCATCGGCTTCTCGCCGGCGGGGAACACGTCGATCACGCGGTCGATGGTCTTGGCTGCCGAGCTGGTGTGCAGGGTGGCGAACACCAGGTGGCCGGTTTCAGCGGCGGTCAGCGCCAGGCGGATGGTTTCCAGGTCGCGCAACTCGCCGACAAGGATGTAGTCGGGGTCTTCGCGCAGCGCCGAACGCAGCGCCTCGTTGAAGCCGTGCGTGTCGCGGTGCACTTCGCGCTGGTTGATCAGGCACTTCTGCGAGGTGTGCACGAACTCGATCGGGTCCTCGACGCTGAGGATGTGCCCGTACTCGTTCTTGTTGATGTGGTCGATCATCGCCGCCAGCGTGGTCGACTTGCCCGAACCGGTCGGGCCGGTGACCAGGATCAGGCCCTGCGGCTGCTGGATCAGTTCGCGGAACAGCGGCGGGCAGCCCAGGTCTTCCAGGGTCAGCACTTCCGACGGAATGGTACGGAAGACGGCGCCGGCGCCGCGGTTCTGGTTGAACGCGTTGACGCGGAAACGCGCCAGCGACGGGATCTCGAACGAGAAGTCGACCTCGAGGAACTCCTCGAAGTCGCGCCGCTGCTTGTCCGACATGATGTCGTACACCAGCGCGTGCACCTGCTTGTGGTCCAGCGCCGGGATGTTGATGCGGCGCACGTCGCCGTCCACGCGGATCATCGGCGGCAGGCCGGCCGAGAGGTGGAGGTCCGAGGCCTTGTTCTTTACCGAGAACGCCAGAAGTTCGGCGATATCCATGACGCTGCTTCCCCAAGTTGCTGCGAACTGGAACGTTGATTCCCCGGAGGGCAGTATAGCGCCCTCGCCGTTCCCGCCAATGGTTGGATGAACATGCTCGCCGACACCCTCAGCGAGACCCTGCAACACCTTGAAAACGCAGCGAAAGCGGCACATCGGCCAACGCCCGCGCTGCTGGCCGTGTCCAAGCTGCAGCCGGCCTCGGCCGTGGCCGAACTGGCGCGTGCCGGACAGCGTGCCTTCGGCGAAAACTACGTGCAGGAGGCCCAGGCGAAGATCGGCGAACTGGCCGGGATGGACCTGGAATGGCACCTCATCGGCCACCTGCAGTCGAACAAGGCCGAACTCGCGGCGCACCTGTTCGACTGGGTACAGACGGTAGACCGTCACAAATTGATTGGCGCTCTGTCACGCTATCGGCCCGCGGACCGCGCGCCGCTCAACGTGCTGGTGCAGGTGAACATCGATGACGAAGCCAGCAAGCACGGCTGCCGGCCGGACGAGGTGGCCGGCCTGGCCGAGGCGATCGCGGCCGAACCGCGCCTGCGGTTGCGTGGACTGATGGCGATTCCCGCACCCCACCCCGACACCGCCCGGCGCATCGACGCCTTCCGCCGCATGCAGGCATTGCAGGACCAACTGGCGGCGAAGCATCCCGGCGTGGATACCCTGTCGATGGGCATGAGCGATGACTACGCGCTCGCCGTCGCGCACGGGGCCACGATGGTCCGCATCGGCACCGCCCTGTTCGGTGCGCGCCCGGCGCGGACCGCCTGATTCCTTCCCACTTTCCCGAGGCCTGACGCCATGACCCCTTCCACGTCGCGCGTGCTGACGCATCCTCTGGCCTTCATCGGCGGCGGCAACATGGCGCGCAGCCTGATCGGCGGTCTGATCAAGCGCGGCGCCGATCCCTCGCGCATCCGCGTGGCGGAGCCCAACGAGCCGCTGCGTGCCGCGCTGGCGGCCGACTTCGGGGTACAGGTCTTCACCGAGGCCGGCGAAGCGGCCTACGGCGCGGATACCTGGCTGTTCGCGGTGAAGCCGCAGGTCATGCGCACGGTATGCGAATCGCTGGCACCGATGGCGCAGGCACAGCGCCCGCTGGTCGTGTCCATCGCCGCCGGCATCACGGTGGCGCAGATGCAGCGCTGGCTGGGCGGTGGCGTGCCGGTGGTGCGCAGCATGCCCAACACGCCCGCCCTGCTCGGCGCGGGCGTCACCGGCCTGCATGCGAGCGATGAGGTCGATGCGGCAGGCCGCGAGCGCGCGGAACTGCTGCTCTCCACCGCGGGCCCGACCGTATGGATCGATGCCGAAGCGAAGATGGATGCCGTCACCGGTGTCTCCGGCAGCGGCCCGGCCTATGTGTTCCTGTTGGCCGAAGCGATGGAAGCGGCGGCGGTGGCCGAAGGCCTGTCGGCCGAGGCCGCGCGCACGCTGGTGCTGCAGACCGTATTGGGCGCGGCACGCATGCTGACCGAAAGCGGGGAAACCCCGGCGGAACTGCGTCGCCGCGTGACCTCGCCCAACGGCACCACCCAGGCGGCCATCGAGACCTTCCAGGCCGGCGGCTTCGAAACGCTGGTCGCCCGGGCCGTGCATGCGGCCACCGTGCGCGGCGGCGAACTGTCCGCGGCGAACGACTGATCCCGCATCGCATCTTCCCCGCACACCGTACAACGCCGCATCCACGACGAGTTCCTTCCATGAAGCGCTTCCTTGCCCCCTCCGTCCTCGTCCTGTCGGTCCTGCTCACCGCCTGCTCCGGCGGCCAGGCGCCCCGCACGGCGGAATTCGTGCCGCCCGCACCGGCCGAGACCGACTTCGGCAGCCTGCGCGTGCGCTACAACGCCCTGCCCACCCTGGCGCTGAGCGACGCCGTCGCGAAGCAGTACGGTGTGCAGCGCGGCGCCGGTACCGCACTGGTGCTGGTCGCCCTGCGCGAGGTCAAGGGCGCCGAGGAAATCGATGCGGATGGCGAGGTCAGCGTGACCGCGCACGATCTCTCCGGCACGCGCCAGGCGATCGAACTGCGCAAAGTCGAAGCCGGGGGATACACCGACCTGATCGGTACCGCCCGCGTCTCGCCGCGCAATTCCTATCGCTTCGAGGTGGCGGTGACCGCAGGCGGTCGCACGGAGACGGTGACGTTCCAGCGGAATTTCTGAGGCGTCCATGACCTCTGTAGGAGCGACGTCAGTCGCGACCGCACGCCTTCCCGACCATGGAGTCCGATGGCGGACACGGCTACCACGGCAGGCTGGCTCAATGGAGGGATAGGGTTACATCATTTCCACGGTCGCGACTGACGTCGCTCCTACAGGGAAGCCAGCATCACCCGTGACGCCCCGCCCACCGCCGGATGATCGCCGCGATCGCCCGCACGCCGTCGGTCAACGCCGCCGGTCCGGGCTGCAGGATCAGCGGGGACTTGATCTCATGCAGTTCGCCGTCGCGCATGGCGGGGATCGCCTCCCAGCCGGGGCGCGCCGCCACGCGGTCGGGGCGGAATTTCTTGCCGCACCATGAGCCCAGGATGATGTCGGGTGAGCGCCTCACCACTTCGCTGCCATCGGCGAGGATGCGGTGCCTGGCCAGCGGCTCGCGCGCCATCTCGGGAAACACGTCGTCGCCGCCGGCGATGCCGATCAGCTCCGACACCCAGCGGATGCCGGTGATCTGCGGCTCGTCCCACTCTTCGAAGTAGACCGTCGGCCTGCGCGGCAGCAATGCCGCCTGCGCACGGATAGCGTCCAGTCCGCGCTCGAGCGTGTCGGCGTACGCATTGGCGCGCGCCGCGGCACCCACCAGCGCGCCCAGCCGCCGCACGTAGTCGACGATGCCGTCCACGCTGCGGTGATTGCTGATCCAGACCTCCACGCCACGCCGCACCAGTTCGGCCGCGATGTCGGCCTGGATGTCGGAAAAGCCGATGGCCAGGTCGGGCTGCAGCTTCAGGATCTCGCCGATTTTCGCGCTGGTGAACGCGCTGACCTTCGGCTTCTCCTTGCGTGCCTGTGGCGGCCTCACGGTGAAGCCGCTGATGCCGACGATGCGGTCCTGTTCGCCCAGCGCGTACAGCGTCTCGGTCGGTTCTTCGGTCAGGCAGACGATGCGGCGTGGTCCCATGGCTCAGGCCTGCAGCGGTTTGCGGAAGTAGACCACGCGCTCGGTCTCCTCGAAGCCGCAGGCCGCATGCGCGGCATGGCTGGCGGTGTTGTCGATCAACGCATCGGAAGCGAGTTCCGTGCAGCCCTGTTCCCACGTCCAGGTTTCGACGGCGGCGATGAGCGCGCGGCCGATGCCACGGCCACGACAGGCCGCATCGACGTACCAGGCCTCGAGGAAGCCGACCGGCGAGGATTCGGTCCCGTTGACGTAATCGTGCCGCAGCGTTGCTTCGGCCATGCCGGCCGGCCGGCCGGCACCGTCGAACGCGAGCAGCGCGACGCCCGCGGTTGCGTCCCATGCCAGCGCTTCCGCCCGCAGTTCGTCGGGATCAGCCTCGGGCCAGAGTTCGGCGCGCATGGCGGACCAGGCCTCGATGTCGGCCGCGGTCGCCACCCGGATACGCACGGTCAAGGAAACAGCATCCGCTTGCTCCACACACCGGCGGCGTCGCACTCGTAGCGCCAGCGCTCGTGCAGCCGGAACTGGGCGCCGTACCAGAACTCGATGGCATCGGGCGCCACGCGGTAGCCGCTCCAGCCTTCGGGCCGCGGCACCTCGCGGTCGGCGAAGCGCGTCTCCACTTCGGCCATGCGCGTGTCGAACGCCTCGCGCGAATCCAGCGTCTCGGACTGCATGGAAGCCCAGGCGCCCAGCTGGCTCTGGCGCGGACGGGAGGCGAAATACGCATCCGCTTCGGCATCGCTGACCGGCGTCACCGCGCCCTCCACCCGCACCTGGATGCCGGCCTCGCGCAGGCTGCGCCACAGGAACAGCAGGGCGGCGCGCGGGTTGTCGTGCAGTTCGCGCCCCTTCTGGCTGTGCGTGTGGGTGTAGAAGACGAAGCCCGCCGCGTCGAAGGCCTTCAGCAGCACCGTGCGGGCGGAAGGCCGTCCATCCGTCGTCGCGGTGGCCAGCATCATCGCGTTGGGTTCGACTTCGGTGCCCGCGGCCTTGGCTTCGCCGAACAGCGTGGTGAAGGTGGAGAGGGCTTCGGCGTACAGGTCGGTCATGGCGGTTGGGGGTTGGCGCCCGCGTGCCGGGCATGCGCTATTGTCGCGCGATGGCGACATCCCCGCATCCCGACGGCTTCCCCGACCGGCTGGTCGCCGAAGCGCTGGCGGCCGCACGCGCGTTGCCGTTACCCACGCCCGTGTTCGCGATCGCCGGCCTGCAGGGCAGCGGCAAGTCGACGCTGGCGGCGCAGGTGGCGGCCCGCGCACGCAGCGAAGGCCTGCGCGTGGCGGTGCTGTCGCTGGACGACCTGTACCTGACGCGCGCACAGCGGCAACGGCTGGCGTTGGACGTGCATCCGCTGCTGGTCATCCGCGGACCGCCCGGCACCCACGATGTGGCACTCGGCTGCCAGGTGCTGGATGCGCTGCGGGAAGGCGAGGACGTGGTGCTGCCGCGCTTCGACAAGCTCGCGGACGATCGCACGCACCAAGACGCCTGGACGCACGTCGTGGGCCGCGTGGACCTGGTGCTGTTCGAGGGCTGGTGCCTGAAAGCGACGCCCGAGGGCGAGAAGGCGCTGGCCATTCCCCTCAACGCGCTCGAACGCGACGAGGACGCGGAGGGCCGCTGGCGGCGCCACTGCAACGACGCCCTGCGCCGCGACTATCCCGCGCTGTGGTCGCGCATCGATGCCCTGTGGTTCCTGCAGCCGCCCGGCTTCGACATCGTGCGGACCTGGCGCTGGCAGCAGGAACAGGCGCTGCTGGCCAGCGACCCGCAGCGCACCGGCATGGACCGCGCGCAGCTGGACCGCTTCATCCAGCACTACGAACGCACCAGCCGGCACCTGCTGGCGACGCTGCCGGCGCTGGCCGAACGCGTGGTCGCGCTGGACGCGCAGCGCAGACCACGGTTGCCCTTGTAGCAGCGATGTGAGTCGCGACCGCACGGCCGTGCGAGCAGCAGAACCGGGTGGTGCGCGCGTGCGTTGCCTGTCGACGATCTCCCGGGCTACTCGGGTCAGCGGTCGCGACTCACGTCGCTCCTACAGAGGAGGCGTCCAGCCGCCCGCGTCACGCCACCACGAAGCTGATCCGCAGGTTGACGCGCCATTCGGTGACGTTGCCGCCGTCGTCGGTGACGACCTTGATCTCGTTCACCCAGGCGCCCTTGATGTTCTTCACGGTCTCGGAGGTCTTCTTCAGGCCGACCTTCACGGCATCTTCCATGCTGGTCTTGGACGCGGCGTTGACCTCGATGATCTTGGCGACGGACATGGTGCGTTCCTCCACGGTGGCCGGCCCAGTGCCGGACGGCCACCGTAGTCCCCGCGACGTTAAGACCACGCCACGTCGCGCGCGGTGCGGTGCGGTGCGGTGCGGTGCTAGCATCTGCCCATCATGAATCCGGCCCCCAACCTGATCCTGGTCGGTCCCACCGGCGCAGGCAAGACCTCCATCGGCAGGCGCGTGGCCGAGCGCTTCGGGCTGGCGTTCGTGGATGCGGACCAGGCCATCGTCGAGCGGACCGGGGCCAGCATCGCCACGCTGTTCGAGCACGTGGGCGAAGCCGGCTTCCGCGAACGCGAAAAGGCCGTCCTGCACGACCTCCTCGCTGGCCATGGCCAGCTGGTGTCCACCGGCGGCGGCGCCGTGCTGGATGCCGAGAACCGGATGTGGATGAAACAGCGCGGCTATGTGGTCTACCTGCAGGTCAGCGTGGAGGCCCAGCTGAAGCGGCTCGGCCGCTGCACCAACCGCCCGCTGCTGCAGCGCGCCGACCGCGAGCAGGTACTGCACGACATGGCGGTGACGCGCGAACCGCTGTACCGCGAGGTGGCCGACCTGACCCTGGATACCGTCGGCCTGACACCGCCTGAAGCGACGGCCCGCCTGACCCAGCTGCTGGCGCACCGCTGGCAGCCCATCGAAGAGAACGCATGAACCACGCACGCACCGTCGATGTCGGCGGCGAGATTCCCTACACCATCGCCATCGGGCCGGGCCTGCTGGGCGACGGCGAAGCGCTGGCGCGGCATGTCCGCGGCCGGCACGTGCTGCTGGTCAGCGACTCGGTCGTCGCGCCACTGTACGCCGGCACGGTACGCGAGGCGCTGCACACCGCACGTCCGGACCTGGCCATCGGCACGTTCATCCTGCCCGCGGGCGAGGAATCGAAGACGCTGGCGCACTTCGGCCATGCCATCGAGGCGCTCGCCACCCTGGGCGCCACCCGCGACGCCTGCGTGGTGGCGCTGGGCGGCGGCGTGGTCGGCGACCTGGCCGGATTCGCGGCCGCCTGCTGGATGCGCGGGGTGGACTGCGTGCAGGTGCCCACCACGCTGCTGTCGATGGTCGATTCGTCGGTGGGCGGCAAGACCGCGGTCGATATCCCGCAGGGCAAGAACCTGGTGGGCGCCTTCCATCCGCCACGCGCCGTGTTCGCCGACACCGAGGCGCTGGCGACGCTGCCGGCGCGCGAGCTGCGCGCCGGCCTGGCGGAAGTGATCAAGTACGGCGCCATCCGCGATGCGCGCTTCTTCCAGTGGCTGGAACAGGAACGCCAGGCGCTGCTGGCGATGGACGGCGAAGCGCTGGCGCTGGCCATCGCCGCCAGCTGCGAGCACAAGGCCGAGATCGTGGCCCGCGACCCGCTGGAGAAGGGCGAGCGCGCGCTGCTGAACTTCGGCCACACCTTCGGCCATGCCATCGAGACCGAGCAGGGCTATGGCGGCCTGGGCAACGACAACCTCAACCATGGCGAGGCGGTGGCGGTGGGCATGGTGCTGGCCGCGCGCCTGTCGGCCGACCTGGGCATGGCCCCGTCCGGCGACGCCGACCGGCTGGAAGCGACCCTGCGCGACTACGGCCTGCCTACCCGCATTCCCGCCGGACTGGCTCCCGAACACCTGCTGGCCCGCATGCGCCTGGACAAGAAGAACCTGGCCGGTCGCCTGCGCCTGGTGCTGTGGCGCGGCCTGGGCCGGGCCGAGGTGGTGCCCGACGTGGACGAAAGCCGCGTGCTGGCCGTGCTGTCCGGCTAAAATGCCGCCATGCGCGTCTTCCTCCAGCAACGCCCCGACGCGGGCGAAGCGCCCCGCTACGTCCAGCTGACCTTGCAGCCCGATCTGTTCGGGGGCTGGGAGCTGTTGCGCGAAACCGGCCAGATCGGCGGCCGTGCGACGCTGAAGCGCGAGCAGTACCTGCTGCAGGACGAGGCGAACGCCGCGTTCGAGAAAGCCCGCGACAGCCACCTCAAGCGCGGATTCCAGCTGATGTTCGCCCGCGGCGCCGACGCGCCCAAGTAACCCTTCCCCCGGATAACCGATGACTGCCCTGAAGAACGATCGCTTCCTGCGCGCCCTGCGCCGCGAACCCGTGGATTGCACGCCGGTATGGCTGATGCGCCAGGCCGGTCGTTACCTGCCGGAGTACCGCGCCACCCGCAAGGAAGCCGGCAGCTTCCTGGGCATGGCGAAGAACCCGGAGGTCGCCTGTGAAGTGACGCTGCAGCCGCTGCGCCGTTTCGACCTGGACGCCGCCATCCTGTTCTCCGACATCCTGACCATCCCCGATGCGATGGGGCTGGGCCTGTACTTCGTCGAAGGCGAGGGCCCGAAGTTCGAGCGTACCGTGCGCAGCGCCGCCGACGCGGCGAAGCTGGGCGTGCCGGACATGGAAACCGAACTGCGCTACGTGATGGACGCGGTGCGGGTGATCCGCCGCGAACTGGACGGCAAGGTGCCGCTGATCGGCTTTTCCGGCAGCCCGTGGACGCTGGCCTGCTACATGGTGGAAGGCGGCGGCAGCAAGGACTTCGCCCGCATCAAGGCGATGGCGCTGAACGAACCTGCCGCCCTGCACCGCCTGCTGTCTGTCAACACCGATGCCGTGATCGCCTACCTGGCCGCCCAGCGCGCGGCCGGCGCGCAGGCGCTGCAGGTGTTCGACACCTGGGGCGGCGTGCTGAGTCCGGCGATGTATCGCGAGTTCTCCCTGCCCTACCTGCAGCGCATCGCGCACGAACTCGATCGTGGGGAGGGCGCCGCACGCACGCCGCTGATCCTGTTCGGCAAGGGCACCGCCGCCTATCTGGAAGACCTGGCGGCCAGCGGTGCCGAAGGCGTGGGCGTGGACTGGCTGGTCGAACTGGGCGAGGCTGCCCGCCGCACCGGCGGCAAGGTCGCGCTGCAGGGCAACCTGGATCCGGCCACGCTGTACGGCTCGCCCGAGGCGATCCGCCGCGAGGTCCGCCGCGCCCTGGACAGCTATCGCGACGGCAATGGCGGTTCGCGCGAGGGTCATGTGTTCAATCTGGGCCATGGCATGTCGCCGGACATGAACCCCGATCATGTGGCCGTGCTGGTGGACGAAGTGCACGCCTACAGCGCACGCTGAGCGCACGCCCCTTTCCTGAGCGACGCAATGGACTGGCGCCACCTGCTTGTGCCCACCGTCGCCGGCATGCTGCTGGTGGCCGGTGCGCGCGTGCATGCCGGCGAGGCCGGTACGCCCGGCCCCCTGCAGGTGACGGGCGGCGATTTCCCCGCCCTGGTGATGGTGGTGCCGGGCGACCACGCAGGCGGCAGCCGCGACGCGATGCCGGGCTGCGACCGCATCCGTGCCCGCCGCCTGGACGAACTGCCCCCGGGCTGGTCCAGTCGGGTGGCCCAGGTGGAACTGGACTGCGAGGAAGCCCTGGCCGATGACGCGCAGCAGGCGCTCACGGCGGTGACCGCCCGCGCCCGTTTGCATGCGGACCAGGTGCACCTGGCGGGACTGCCGGTACTGGAAGTGCGGCTGATGGATTCCAGCCGCTGGGGCGACCACCAGTACGTGGTCGATGCGCCGTACGAACAGGCCGCACCGCCCCTGCGCCGCTTCCTGGAAACCGCCTGCCAGGCACGTGCGCTGGTCGGGGAAACGCAGGTGTCGTGCACCATGGTGGATACCGGCGACGGCCTGTACCTGGCCACCGGCGACACGTCCGGCCAGTGGATCCATGCCGACCCGGACCATGCCGGCCAAACCCTGTATGTCGAAGCCTGGGCGGACTGAACCGATGCGTGGATGCCTTCTGCTGTTCCTGTGTGCGCTGCCATGCATCGCACGTACCGCCGAACCAGCCGCTTTTTTCGCCGGGGACTACGGTCACGCGGCGACCGCGTCGGCGGACGACGTGGTCTGGCAGGTGGAGGAAGCCGGCCGCCACTGGCGCGTCACCCTGGTCACGACAGGCGAGACGCACGACGCCCATCGCCTGCAGGCTCGCGGTCGCGACGCCTTCTGGTCGCGGATGGACTGGCCGCTGGACAGCGGCATGCAGGCCGACTGCCTGACCTGGGGCGACAAGCCCGGCTCGCTGCAGGACCTGCTGGCGGACACGCCGCCCGCGCCGTCCGCCCCGGGCGAGGACTACGGCCATGCCGTGCTCTGCCATGTTCCGCCCGCGGCGCGCGCCCGCATCGGCTGGATCGCCGACAACGCCAGCGACTGGTTCTACTACGACCCCCTGCTCGGGGTGATCGAGGCCCGCGCCCTCCGCTGAGGCGCCGTTCACCCCAAGCCGGTGCGCTGCCCGCGCAGGCGGGGCGCGCTGCCGTCGGAGCCCTCCGGAGGCAGGCGGTACTCGAACCGGATCTCGCGCATGCCGTCGGGGACGGCCATCTCCATCGCGTCGGGCGCCACGCAATGGCCTCGCAGCACATCGCGGATCGCCTGCGCCTCGTCCCGCAGCCTGGCCGCCTGGGCCTGTTGCGCGATGACCTCACCGCGCAGGTAGACCGTGTCGTCGGTGATCCACATTTCGTCTTCGCGGCCGTCGTTGGTGCTGGCCAGCAGCGCCTCGGGCCGTGCCTGCCCCTGCGGGATGGCGCGCACCTGCAGGACCTGCCGGCAGTACCCGGTGTTCAGCACGCGCACGCTGGCGACGAAGCCGGACAACAGGGTTTCCGCCTCTGCCTGGACATCCTCGTCCGCGGCACGGTCGGCCTGCACGCTGTAGCGGACCTTGATGAAGTAGAGATCGCGCACGGTCATGGCCAGCGCGGAGCGGTAGCGCGCGTCGTGCAGCGGCATGTCCAGCGCGAACGAGCGCGCCTTCACGGCCAGTTCGCCCAACAGGCCGGCACCGGCGGCCGGCATCGTGGCGAACACGCGCGTCTGCCCCACGTGCACTTCACCCGCCTGCCGGTCCCGCGCGATCTGCACGATCTCGTCCACGCCCTGCCGGAAGACCTGCCCGAACACGGGGTCGAACATCACCCCGGCCGGATACAGGTACAGGTCCATCCAGCGGTCCGGGCGGCGGGTGTCCTGGTAGCGGACCGACACGCCCAGTTCCTGCGGTTCGTAGCGCTTCTCGCCCGCGGCCTCCCAGTCGCCCACGCGAAGCGGATACAGCGCGCGGGTGCCGGTGATGTAGTGCCCCAACAACGGGGGCGGCGCGTCCGCCTCGGCCGCCAGGGCGCCTGCGGACACCACAGACAACGCCACGGCGGCGATCATGGCGATCCGGCGGATGGCGGCCCTCACGGTTCAGTCCCCCGCCGCGCGCGCGCCACGCTCGTGCGATGCGATCACCGCCGCCAGCATGTCACCGGTGACCGGCTTGCGGACGAAATCGTCGAAGCCGGCCGCACGTGCGCGCGGCTCGGCTTCGGCATCGGTACGCGCAGTCAGGGCGACCAGCGGGGTATCCAGGCCACGCTGGCGCATCTGCTGCGCCAGCGCCATGCCGTCCAGGCCGGGCAGGTCGAGATCGAGGAAGGCGATGTCGAACGTGGTCGCCGTGATCTCGGTCAGGGCGGCGAGCCCATGCGGCGCGTGGGTGACGCGGTGACCGCGCGCGCGCAGCAGGCCTGCCACCACGTCCGCCACGGTCGTGTCGTCCTCGACCAGCAGGATATCGAGCGCGCCGACCTCCCTGGCCGGCGCAACGGGCGTCGCCTCCTTCGTGGGCGTGGCCTGGGCGTCGGGGACGGCGCGCAGCGCGGGCAGGTCGACGGAGAACCGCGTGCCCTTGCCCGGCGCACTGTCCACGTCGATGCGCCCCCCCATGGCGACCGCCAGTTCCTGGCAGATCGCCAGGCCCAATCCACTGCCGCCGTAGCGCGCCGTGGTCTGCGCCCCCTCGGCCTGCTCGAAGCGACGGAACAGCCGCGCCTGCTGTTCGGCATTGATGCCCGGCCCGCTGTCGCCGACGGTCAGCCGCACGCCCTCGGGCGCCAGCGTCACGGCATGCAGCGAGACATGGCCGGCCTCGGTGAACTTGATCGCATTGCCCAGCAGGTTGAGCAGGATCTGCCGCAGCCGCAGCGGATCGCCGCGCACCCGGCGCGGCACCCCGGCGGCGATGCCGTGATGGAACGCCAGCCCGCGCTTGCCCGCCACCGGCCCCATCAGCGCGGCGACATCGTCCAGCAGCGCATGCATGTCGAACTCGACCTGCTGCAGCTCCAGCTTGCCGGCTTCGATCTTGGCCAAGTCCAGCGCATCGTTCACCAGGCGCAGCAGATGCGTGCCGGCGCGCTGGATGGCGTCGGTATAACCCTTCTGCCGCTCGTCCAGCGGCGTGGACTGCAGCAGTTCGGTCATGCCCAGCACGCCGGTCATGGGCGTGCGGATCTCATGGCCCAGCGTGGCCAGGAAACGGGTCTTGGCCAATGAGGCCTGCTCGGCGACTTCGCGCTTGTGCTCGGCCAGCTGCCAGGCGCTGCGCCGGCGCACGCGCCGGCGGTACGCGGCGCCGGCCATCGCCAGGGCCAGCAGGCCGAGCACCGCGAACATCAGCAGGCCCCACGGACTGCGCCACCACGGCGGCAGCACGTGCAGCTGCAGGACCTGTTCGCGCGAGGCATTGCCGGCCGCATCGAAGGCCTGCATGCGCAGGCGGTAGCGGCCGGGCGTGAGCGCGGAAAACACGCGCTCGCCGCTCGCGCCCTGGTCGACCCATCCGCCATCGAACCCTTCCAGCAACGACCGGTAGCGGTTGCCCAGCGGATTCTCGTAGCTGAGCAGGCGCGTGCCGACCAGCAGCTCGTGGTCGCCCGGCTGCAGCTGCAGCGGCTGGTCCACGCGCATGTGCACCAGGCTGTCGCCGCGGCTCACCTGCAGGCTGTCCACCACCAGGTTGGGCGTCACCGGCTTCGGGTCCGGCAGGTGGGTGTCGAGCAGCGCCACCGATCCGTCCGCCGCCGTCGTCGCCAGCAGGCCGTCGACCGTCATCAGCAGGCCGCGATCGTTCAGCTCCTGGCTCAACAGGCCTTCGCGCACGCCGAAGTTGCGCAACAGCGCGCGGGATCCGCGCAGGTTCGGATCGATGCGGAACAACCCGCGCCGGGTACCCAGCCACACCCGGCGCTGCGGATCCACGGCCAGCCCGGTCGACTCGACGGCGGGCAATCCTTCGTCGGCGCCGATCCGGCGTTCGCGCACCCAGCCGGCCGCCTCGCGGCGCCACGCCTCGACGCCGGACATGCGGTGCAGCCAGAGACGGTCGGCGTGTTCGAAGGCGAAGGCGTACACCCGCTCGCTGCCCATGGCGGGCACCGGAACGAAGCGCGCGGCGGCCGCGTCCCAGACGCGCATGCCTTCGGCGCCGCCCAGCCAGAGGCGGCCGTCGGGCGCGGCCGCGATGCCCTCGATGTCGGGCAGCCCCGTCACCTCATCTTCCTTGGCGATCGTGCGCAGCACGCGCCCGCTGCGGACGTCGCGCTGCTGCACGCTGCCCATCTGCGTGACCAGCCACAGGGTGTCGTCCGCCGCTTCCACCAGCCAGTCGATCGAGGTGCCGTCGGGCACGGCGTGCTCGCCCTGCTGCGTCCACTGCACCATCGCACCGGTGCGGGGATCGGTGCGGATCAGGCCGTTGCGGTGGCCGATCCACAGCTGGCCGTGGCGGTCCTGCAGGACCGAGGTGAGCCGCAGTTCGCCCAGCAGGGCCGCATGGTGCGGCAGCGGGGTGACGTGGCCACGGCGGGTGTCCAACCGTTCCACCTTGCCGGTGCTGCTGGCGATCCAGACGCCGTCGGCCCCGGCCTGCGAGATGCCGCGATAGAGTCCGCCACCCAGACCCTGCGCCGGCGAGAACGCGGCGATGCGCCGCCAATCCGAACGCAGGTAGGCCAGCCCACGGGTCGGTACCGGCACCCACAGTCCTCCGTCCGGCAGCGCCAGCACGGCCTGCAGGACGCGGCCGATGCCCACGTTCTGCGCATCGTAGTTGACCGGGGCGGGCGCCAGGTCGCCATCGGTGCGCCACAACCCGCCCTGACTGGCGAGCCAGTATTCGCCTTGGCCATCGCTGGCCATCGCGATCAACGCATTGGGCCGGGCGAACATCGGCGACCACGGCGGCGACACCCACCGCTGCTGCGGCGACCAGCGGTGCACGCCGTCGGATGCGCCGACCCATACCGCATTCCCGTCCGCGGTCACCGAATAGATGATCGCGTCCTGGCTGTGCGGCAACGCGAACCGGCGCACGTCACGCCCGTCGTAGCGGGCAAGCCCGTCCATGGTGCCGATCCACAGCACGCCACGGGCGTCGAAGGCCAGCGACAGCACGTTGTCCGAAGGCAGGCCGTTCCCTACGTCGGCCGATGCGCTGAACCGCGTGATGCGGCCACCCGCCGAAAGCCGGTGCAGTCCGCCGCCGAACGTGCCGAACCACACGTCACTGCCGTGGCTGGTGATGGCGAACACGTCGTCGCTGCCCATCTGCGGATGGTCCGCCTGGCGGAAATGGCGGAATCCGCCCCGGTCCGCCTCCATCACGCTGAGGCCGCCATTCTCGGTGCCCACCCATACGCGGTCGGCGGCGTCGATGTGCAGTGCCTGCACCACATTGCCGGGCAGCGAAGCCGGATCGGCCGGATCGTGCCGCCACACCTTGAAACCCACGCCGTCGTAGCGTGCCAGGCCATCCCAGGTGGCCATCCACAGGTAGCCGGAACGGTCGCGCGCGAGCGCCGGGATGGTGGTCGACGGCAGGCCGTCGCCGGCGCCCAGCAGGCGGAAGCGGGGGATCTCGGGCACCGTCGCCTGCACGGACGCGCAGACCAGCCACACCAGCAACAGCCACCCCGCACGCCTCGCCATTCCTGCCCGCCCCTCGTTCCCTGGTGACCCCTTCCGGCATCGTCGCAACGGACCGTTGCACGCGCAAGCGGGGTATCTTCGGGGGCCGTCACCCTAGAATCCGACCCCATGCCCGGCCCCTTCCTCCGCCACCTGCTGCTGCGCGCCTGCTGCCTGCTGGCGCTGCTGCCCGCCGTGGCCGGTGCCCGCGACACGCTGGCGGAGTACCGCCTGGACCCGGTGCACACGCGCGTGATGTTCGCCATCTCGCACGCGGGATTCTCCAAGGCGCTCGGCACCGTGTCCGGAAGCACCGGCACCCTGATCTTCGATCCGGACGACTGGAGCCGTGCGAAGGTCGACGTGCGGGTGCCGATCGCGCGTGTGGACCTGGGCGACACCGACTGGAACAAGGCCACGCTGGCGAAGTCCCTGCTCGACGCGGAAGACCACCCCGAGGCGCGCTTCGTCTCCACGCGGGTCGAACCCGTCGATGCCACGCACGCCCGCGTGCACGGCGACCTGACCCTGCGCGGCGTGACGCGCGAAGTCGTCCTCGATGCGATGCTCAACGCCGCCAAGCGTCACCCGATGCCGCCGTTCCGGCGCACGTTGGGTTTTTCCGCCACCGCCACGCTGAGTCGGGCCGACTTCGGCATCACGGCCTGGAAATCGGTGATCGGCGACGAAGTGGAGCTGCGCATCGAGGCCGAGGCCACCTACGACGGCAAGGCCGATGACGACGTCCCGACCGCCGACACCCTGCCCTCCCCACCACCACCGCCGGAGCCGACGCCATGACCCTGAAGAACACCGACGATCGCTGGGGTGCGGTCAGCCAGCTGTTCCATTGGGTCATCGTGGCGCTGATCCTGGTGATGGCGTATATCGGCCTGACCATGGGCGACCTGCCGAACGGGCCGCGCAAGATCAACATCTACGCCCTGCACAAGTCGATCGGCCTGACCATCCTGGCGCTGGTCGTGCTGCGCGTGCTGTGGCGCGTGTACGCCGGCGCGCCGGCGCCTGTGCCCGGAACGCCCACCTGGCAGCAGCGCATCGCATCGGTGACGCATTTCCTGCTGTATGCACTGCTGTTCGCCATCCCGCTGTCCGGCTGGGTGCTGAACTCGTCCGCCGGCTATCCCCTGCAGTGGTTCAAGCTGTTCAACCTGCCGGCCATCACCGGCCGCAGCGACGGCGTGCATGAAGCGGCAGAAGGCGCGCATGAACTGCTGTTCTGGGTACTGGTGGCGCTGGTGGTCGCCCACGCCGGCGCGGCGCTGTACCACCACCTGTTCCAGGGCGACACGACGCTCACGCGCATGCTGCCGGGACGCCGCAAGGCGCCCGCACTGGCGCCCGTCGCGGCGCCCGCCCTCTCTTCCCCCACCCCGCAGGATTCCCCCGATGAAAACCCCTGACCGCATGCGTCTCGCGCTCGCCGCCCTGTTGCTGGCCACCGCAGGCCAGGCCGCGGCCGCCGACTACGTGCAGGCCCCCGGTTCGACGCTCGTGTTCGCCAGCAACTACCAGGGCGAAACCTTCACCGGCAGGTTCGGCAGCTTCACCACCACGATGAGCTTCGACCCCAAGCAGCTGGCCACCAGCAAGCTGGATGTCGCCATCCAGCTGGCCGGCACGCAGACCGGCAACAAGGACCGCGACGACACGCTGGTGTCGGCCGACTTCTTCAACGTCGGCAAGTTCGCGCAGGCGCGCTACACGGCGACGAAGTTCCGTGCACTGGGCGGCAACCAGTACGCGGCCGACGGCACGCTCACGCTGCGCGGCGCCAGCAAGCCGGTGACGCTGACCTTCACCTGGACGCCCGGCGCGCAGCCGGTGCTGACCGGCAAGGCGACGGTGAAGCGGCTGGACTTCGGCGTCGGCGGCGGCGATTGGGCTGACACCTCGACGATCCCCAACGAAGTGGCGATCAGCACGAAGGTGGTATTGAAACCCAAGCCCTGAGGCCCGGCGGCGTCAGCCGGTAGGTGCCGGCGGAATGTCGAAGCACCCGCGCCGGCCTGTTTCATCGGTAAGACAGGCGCGATGGCCGCCGGCCATATGTTCGGTCTCGTCATCCGTGCCGATGACGAGACCGAACACCTCGCCCGTCCGGGTCAGCAGGATGGCTTCCCAGACGGTGTCGTGCCCACCCAACTGCAGGAATGTGCCCGTGTCGTCATCCGCCTTCCGCAAGGGGGCGTGCTCGGCATCCTGCAGCATGCGGCGCAGATTGCTCAGGTCCAGCGAAGCGGGCGCACTGGTTACCGCCTTCAGCAGCACGATGCGTTCGATGGCGGCCACCGGGAGCACCTGCGACAGCGTCCGTCCGTTCCAGGCGAACGCGCCGACAGCGGCATCCACCTTCGCCAGGTTCACGTCGGCCGCTGCCGCGCTTCCCGACACCATACCGAGCAGCGCCATCCAGCGCGAAAGGACGCGCGTCGTCATGGCCGCCAAGCCGCCACCTGATCGACACTGAACGGCCAGTCCAGTTCTTCGCCGGTATCGCTGCGATGCAGCACAGGCACGCGGATGCCATAGCGCGCTTCCAGCACGTCGTCCCCGTCGATGAACACGCTCTCGAACTCGGGAGCCCGGGCCTGCGCGAGCACGTCGAGCGCCAGGTCGCACAGGTGGCAGTCGTCGCGTTGATAGAGGATCAGGGGCATGGCGGCAGGGGAATGAGGGGCGTCCGGCGCGTACGTGCTTAGAATAGCGGCCTTTCCGCGGTGGTTCGCAGCATGGCAGTCAGCACGTTCGACCTGTTCAAGATCGGCATCGGCCCGAGTTCCTCGCATACGGTGGGTCCGATGCGGGCGGCCGCGCGCTTCGTCGCGCGCTGGCTGGTTGACGGCGGGCGCCTGCAGGACGTGGCACGCATCCGTGCCGAAGTCTTCGGTTCGCTCGCCCTGACCGGCCGCGGTCATGGCACCGACAAGGCGGTACTGATGGGCCTGGAAGGCCACTACCCCAACGAAATCGACCCCGACATCATCCCGCCGGCGCTGGAGCGCATCCGCGCAGGCAAGCGCATCCTGTTGAACGGCACGCACGAGGTCGCCTTCGACGAGAAGCGCGACCTGCTGATGAACAAGCGGCAAAAGCTGCCGTACCACACCAACGGCATGCGCTTCACCGCCTTCGATGCGAACGACGGGGTGATCGCCACGCGCGATTACTACTCCGTCGGCGGCGGCTTCGTGGTCAATCAGGACGACGCGGCGGTGGACCGCATCGTCGCCGACGAAACGCCGCTGCCGTATCCGTTCAGGAGCGGCGACGAGCTGCTGGCGCAGTGCCAGCGCAGCGGATTGAGCATCGCCGCGATGATGTTCGAGAACGAGAAGGCGTGGCGCAGCGAAGACGAGATCCGCGACGGTCTGCGTGCGATCTGGAACGCCATGCAGTCGTGCATGGCACGCGGCATCCGCGAGGAAGGTACCCTGCCGGGCGGCCTGCATGTTTCGCGGCGCGCGCCCGCGCTGCATCGCGAGCTGTCCAGCAAGCCGGAAGCCGCCATGCGCGATCCGCTGACGGTACTGGACTGGGTGAACCTGTACGCGCTGGCCGTGAACGAGGAGAACGCCGCCGGCGGCCGCGTGGTCACCGCGCCCACCAACGGCGCGGCCGGCATCATTCCGGCGGTGCTGCACTACTTCGACCGCTTCTGCCCCGGCAACAGCGAGCAGCGCGTATTCGACTTCCTGCTGACCGCCGCGGCCATCGGCATCCTCTACAAGGAGAACGCCAGCATCAGCGGCGCCGAAGTCGGCTGCCAGGGCGAAGTGGGCGTGGCGTGTTCGATGGCGGCCGGCGGGCTGGTCGCGGCGCTGGGCGGCAGCCCCAGCCAGATCGAGAACGCTGCCGAGATCGGGATGGAACACAACCTGGGCCTGACCTGCGACCCCATCGGCGGCCTGGTGCAGATCCCATGCATCGAGCGCAACGCAATGGGTGCGGTGAAGGCCATCAACGCCAGCCGCATGGCCATGCGCGGCGACGGCAAGCACAAGGTCTCGCTGGACAAGGTCATCAAGACCATGCGCGACACCGGGCGCGACATGCAGGACAAATACAAGGAAACCAGCCGCGGCGGGTTGGCGGTGAATGTCATCGAGTGCTGATGCCGGCGATATCGCTGCTGTCATGCAAGAGAATTTTTTTCTGTGGCATCTCCATCGATGAAGCGCCAAACCGCACGTCAAAGAGTCGACACCGCACAGCTGGATTCCGAGTCCATCCGCCGCGTTGTCAGACCCCTGTTCCGTCGCAGGAATGACTACGGCTCGAAAGCGCTGAACGAGTTACCAGAGGAACTGCGCAGATCCGGGATCGTGACGGTTAGAGACTTGCGACTGCTTATGAAGCGACACAGGCGATCTCTCCTGCTCGACGAGCATGTAAGGATGAAGCGTGCCGAGGCGCTCTACTTGGCTCACGAAGCGCGATTCGGGGGCATCGACACATTCGCCAACACCTCCTGGCTCGCCATCCCCGGTCTGGTGAGAAGCGCGATGGAGCTCGAGTTCGGCGAGGAAGCGGCGGTCTACGTCACCGGCTCGCCATGCTGATACTAGCGACGCAGCCCGAGTAGAACGCAGCGAAACCGGGATCCGGTATCTCGCTGGCGTGGCATAAGAATGTGGCCTCGGCCCCCTACCCGTGCTACGGCTCTCCCGATTCAGGTTGCCGCCCTTTAGACGCATCCGCGCGAGCCGATACGGTAAAGGTAAACCTACTTACCGGAGACGCGCCCTGTCCGAGCCCGCGGACACGACCCGCCGCGCCCGCCCGTCCTGGCGGCGACGCCTGGCGGGCTGGTGCCTGCCCCTGCTGGGCGGGATGGCCGCGCTTTGCCCGCCGGCGCAGGCGCTGGACCCGTCCAAGTCGTTCCACCACTACGTGCGCAACCATTGGAGCCTGGAACAGGGCCTGCCCCAGCTCAGCGTGCTGGCGATCGCCCAGGACAAGCCGGGCTACCTGTGGTTCGGCACGCAGGCCGGCCTGAGCCGCTTCGACGGCGTGCGCTTCACCAATTTCGACCTGGACACCACGCCCGAGCTGCCCAGCACCTGGATCCAGGCCCTGCACACCGACCGCGCCGGTCGCCTGTGGATCGGTACGCCCCAGGGCCTGGCGGTGCGCGAGGGCCACCGGGTGCGCAAGGTACCGGTGGCGCCGGGCGAAGGCGACGTGGTCGAAGTGCTGGCCCTGACCGCGGATGCCACGGGCCGGCTGCTGGTGGCGACGCGCCGCGGCGTGATGGCGGTCGCCAACGATCGGCTGGAGATGCTGCACGCCCTGCCGGAGGGCGGCGCCCTGGCGCTGCACGTGGATCGGGACGGCACGCTCTGGGTGGGCGGCCGGGGGCGCGTGCACGCCTTCGATGCCAGCGGCGAACGCGTGCTGGCGCTGCCTGGGGGCGCGACGACGGCCCATGTGGTGGCGCTGGCGCATCACGACGGACGGGTGTGGGCGGGCACGGAGGCGGGACTGTTCGTGCTGTCGGGGCGCCAGTGGCAGCGCCATGGCCCGGTGGCGCCGGCCAGCGGGGGGATCCTCGCGCTGCGCGAGGATCGCGATGGCGTCCTCTGGGCCAGCACGCGCGATGCGGTCTACCGCCTCCGCGCGGGGCGTCTGCTCGAACGGATCCGCGGCGAGGGTCCGCTGGCCGAGATCCGCGCGTTCTACGAAGACCGCGAATCCAACCTGTGGCTGGGCAGCAACAACGAAGGCGTCAGCCGCGCCTGGAACGGCTGGACGCGGCGCTACAGCCGCGCGGAGGGACTGCTGCAGCCACTGCTCTGGTCCACCGCACAGGGCCCCGACGGCCGCTTGTGGGTGGGCAGCGACGATGGCGTCAGCGTGCTGGAGAACGGCCGCTTCCGCCTGGTCGTGCCCGGCCCCGCGTTGCCGCATCCGGCCGCCTACAGCCTGTTGCCGGAGAACGGGCAGACATGGATCGGCACGCGCGATGGGGCCGCGCTCTATCGCGGTGGCCGCGTGCAGCACCCACGCATGCTGGCGGCGCTGGACGCCGCGCAGGTGAACGGCATCGTGCGCGATCGCGGCGGCCGGCTGTGGTTCGCCACCAGCACGGGGCTGTACCGCTGGGACGGTGGCGAACGGCTGCGCCGCTATGGCACCGAGGCCGGCCTGCGCGACGTGCGCGTGCGCGTGCTGATGGAGACCCGCGACGGCCGTCTGCTGGTGGGCACGCAGAGCGGCCTGTACGAATTCGTCGACGAGCGCCTGGTCGCCATCCCGCTCACCGGGACCGGACTGGACGCGCCCCACATCGTGGCCCTGCACGAACTGGCCGGCGGCCAATGGCTGGTCGGTGCGCTGTCCGAGGAACTGATGCTGGTGTTCGATGGTGAGCGCTGGACACGGTTGGACAAGACGCGCGGCATCCCGGCCAACGCCCCGTTCTTCTTCGCCGAGGACGGCAACGACTTCCTCTGGGTCGGCGGGCTGCGGGGCATCTACCGGGTCAGGATCACCGACCTCCTGGCCGCCACGGGGAACCCTGCCGCACGCGTCCCGGCACGCACGCTGCTGAACGAGCGCGGCGACCGCCATGGCGGGCAGAAGGGCGACTGCTGCAACGGCGCCGGCAACAGCCGCGGCTTCATGGCCGACCACGCGCTGTGGCTGCCGACGCGCGATGGCCTGGTGGTGATGGCGACGGACCAACCCCTGGCCAACGACTACGTGCCCGAATCGGTGATCGAACGGGTGCAGGTACGTGGGCACTGGCGGGCCGCCGACCCGGCCGCGGCCTGGTCGCTGCCGCGTGACGCGCGCGACCTGCGCTTCGAATTCACCACGCTCAGCTTCCAGGCCTCGGACCATATCGACATCCGTTACCGCCTGAAGGGCTACGACGAGGACTGGAAGCTGCTCGACGACCCGCACCAGCGCAGCGCCACCTACACCAACCTGCCGGCCGGACGTTACGTGTTCGAAGTGCTCGGCACCAACAACAGCGGCGTCTCCGGGCGCGCGGCGGCGACGCAGGCGTTCACCATCGCGCCCTACTTCTACGAAAGCGCCTGGTTCTACCTGCTGCTGGCGGTGGCGCTGGGCGTGCTGGTGTTGCTGTCCAACCGCTGGGTGCTGCGCCGCCACCACAACCGCCGGGTGGCGCTGGAGCGCCTGGTGCAGCAGCGCACGCGGGACCTGCAGCAGGCCAACCGCCAGCTGGAAGCGATCAGCCTGACCGATCCGCTGACCAGCCTGCACAATCGTCGCTACCTCGCGCGTCAGCTGCCCGCGGACATCGCCTACTACCAGCGTATGCCCAAGTTCGCCACCGGCGTGGACGTGCTGGCGTTCGTGCTGCTGGACATCGACCACTTCAAGTCGATCAACGACGGCCATGGCCACCAGGCCGGCGACCACGTCCTGCAGACCGTCGCACACCGCCTGCGCATCTTGTCGCGCGAAGGCGACTACGTGGTCCGCTGGGGCGGCGAGGAATTCCTGATGGTGTTCCGGCCGATGCCCAGGCACGAGCTGCACGCCCTCGGCCGCCGCATCTGTACCGCGATCGCCAGCGAGCCGGTGGAGGTGGCCGGCACGCGTCTGCAGGTGACGGCGTCGCTGGGTCTGATCGGCTATCCGCCCTTTCCCGAAGCCCTCGATCTGCTGGGGTGGGAGCAACTGGTTTCGCTGGCGGACCGCGCGCTGTACGAGGTCAAGGCGCACGGGCGGAACGGTTGGGCGGTTTACGAAGCCTCGCCGTCGCGCTCGCCGTTGCCCGATGCCGACCCTGTGCGACGCGATCCCGGCGAGCTCGTCCGCAGTGGCCACCTCGTGCTGCGCGGCCCGCACCATCCCGCCGGCGCGGCACCATCGCCGCCCGACTGAGGGCAGCATCGCCGCTCCTCAGCCGGCGTCATCCGTGCGCCACAGAGCGCCGGCCCACTCCCATGCCGCCCCGTTGTCCGCAAACGATCAGCGCGCCGTCGCGATCGCCAGCACGTCATCCAGCAGCGCGGCGGCAGTGATGCCGGCGCCGGCACCGGGCCCCTGCACGACCAGCGGCTGTTCGTCGTAGCGGTCGCTGTAGATCGCCACGCGGTTGTCTGTGCCGCTGCCGCCGCACAGGGGATGGTCTTCGGGCAGCACCTGCAGGCCCACGCTGGCGCGATCACGGTCGAAACGGCCGACGAAGCGCAGGCGGCCGCCGTTGCGGTAGGCCTCCTTGAAGCGCGCCGCCACTGGCGCATCCAGCTGCGCGAGCGCGCCGTCGACGCTGTCCGGCGGCAGCGCCGCCAGTTCCGCGGGCACCAGCGATTCCACGCGCACGTCGGCCTGATCCAGCGGCAGGCCCGCGGCGCGCGCGAGGATCAGCAGCTTGCGGCGCACGTCCTCGCCGGACAGGTCGATGCGCGGATCGGGTTCGGTGTAGCCGGCCTGGCGCGCCTGGCGCACGAAGCCGGAGAACGGACGCATGCCGTCGTAATGGTTGAACAGCCACGCCAGCGATCCCGACAGCACACCCTCGACGCGATGGATACGGTCCCCGCCGGCCACCAGCGCGCGCAGGCTGCGCAGCAGCGGCAGGCCGGCGCCCACGGTGGCCGCATCGCCGTAACGCGCGCCGGACGCCGCGCAGGCCTGCGCGATGGTCTGCGCGCGCGACCATCCGCTTCCCGCGCCCAGCTTGTTGGCCGTCACCACGTGCACGCCGCGCGACAGCCATTCGGCATGCCAGCCGGCGACCGCGTCGCTGGCGGTGGCGTCGATCACGATGTCGCCGGGATGCAGGGCCTCGGCTTCCGCCCAGGGCGGGAGATCATCGCGGCGTGCGGCCGCTCCGTTGGCTTCCTCCAGCGCGCGTTGCGGTGCGCCGGCGCAGTCGTGCAGCGCGCGCGAGTTCGCCAGCCACGCCAGCGGCGGCAGCGCCAGTCCGCCGGATTGCAGACGCTGGTAGCGCGCCACCAGTGCGCTGCCCACCACGCCCGTGCCGAGCAGCGCGAGCCGCGGTGCGCGGTACGCGGCGGCGCGCAGCGGAACGACCGTGCTCATGCGTCGGCGAGCCTGCGTTTGGACTCGGCCACCACCGCCTCGGCCCGCGACAGCGCCGCAGCGAGGTCGGCCAGCAGATCGTCGGTCGCCTCGATACCGACCGACAGCCGCAGCAGGCCGTCGGAGATGCCCGCCTTGGCGCGCGCTTCCGGCGTCATCGCCGCATGCGTCATCGTGGCCGGATGCGCGACCAGGCTTTCCACCCCGCCCAGCGATTCGGCCAGGGTGAAATAGCGCAGGCCCTCGACGAAGGCGCGCACCGCTTCTTCGCCGCCCCCCAGTTCCAGGCTCAGCATCGCGCCGAAACCCTTCTGCTGCCGCGCCGCGACCGCGTGGCCGGGATGCAGCGGCAGACCGGGGAAATAGACCTTCGACACCGCCGGATGCGTGTCCAGCAGCGCGGCGATGGCGTTCGCGTTCTCCTGGTGCGCGCGCAGGCGCGCATCCAGCGTGCGCAGGCCGCGCAGGGTCAGGAAGCTGTCGAACGGCGAGCCGGTGAGGCCCAGCGCGTTCGCCCACCACACCAGCTGCTGGTGCGTTTCTTCATCACGGGCGATCACGGCGCCACCGACCACGTCGCTGTGGCCGTTGATGTACTTGGTGGTGGAATGCAGCACGACATCGGCGCCGAAGGCGATCGGGGTCTGCAGCGCGGGCGACAGGAAGGTGTTGTCCACCACCGCGCGCGCGCCGGCCTTGTGCGCGGCCTCGATGACGAAGCGCAGGTCGGTGATGCGCAGCAGCGGGTTGGACGGGGTTTCGATCAGGACCAGCTTCGGCGACTGCGCCAGCGCATCGGCCAGCGAACGCGGATCGGTCAGGTCGGCGGTGATGAGGTCGAAATGCCCCTTCTTCGCCAGCGCGTTGAACAGGCGCCAGCTGCCGCCGTAGGCATCGTGCGGCACCACCAGCCGATCGCCCGGCTCCAGCAGCGCGTTCAGCACCAGCGTGATCGCGCCCATGCCGGTGGCGGTGACGACGGCGCCGGCACCGCCTTCCAGTTCGGCCAGCGCCTCGGCCAGCAGGTCGCGCGTGGGGTTGCCGCTGCGGGTGTAGTCGTACTCGCGCTTCTGCGCGAAGCCGGCGAAGCTGAAGTTCGACGACAGCACGATCGGCGGCGTCACCGCGCCGTAGGCGGTGTCGCGGTCGATGCCGGCGCGCACGGCGGCGGTGGCGGGGCGACAGGGCGCGTCGGTATCGGTGGGGGCGTAGCTGCTCATGCGAGGTCTCCGGCGGCGCGCAGGGCCGAGGTCAGGATGGAATCGATGCGGTCGGTTTCTTTCAGGAAGGCGTCGTGGCCGTAAGGCGAGCGCAGCACGCGCAGCTGGCCCAGCGTGCCCAGGCCTTCGACCAGCGCCACGGAATCGGACAGCGGCACCAGGCGGTCGCCTTCCACCGCGACCACCAGCGTGGGCACGCGCACGTCGGCGGGATCGACGCGGTGCAGGTCGATGGATTCGGACAGGCGCACGTAGGCGGTGACCGGCGTGCGCGCGACGTACTGCGCGCCGGCGGCATCCAGGTAGTCCTCGGCGGCCACGCGCACGCGGCCATTGACGATCTCGGGCGCGCTGTCGAAGCGCTCGCCGAATTCTTCCGGCGTGCGGTAGCTGAGCATCGCGAACTGGCGGGCCAGCGAGAGGCCCTGCGCGTCGGCGCACTGCAGCTGCCCCAGGGTCACCGCACGGCGCTGCAGCGCACGCCAGGCGGCGGCGTAGGGATGGGCGCGATGCGCGCCACTGACGGCGATCAGCTTCTCCACGCGCGCGGGGTGGCGGATGGCGAACTGGAGGCCCACCAGCGCCCCGTACGAGTAGCCCACGAACGCCTGCAGGCAGGCGATCTTCAATGCGGACAGCAACTGGGCGATGGCGTCGGCCTGGTCCGCGGTGTCGATGGGGGCATCGAGGCGACCATCGGCGCCGACGAAGTCGAACGCGAGCAATTGGCGGTGCGCCGGATCCAGCGCGCGGCCGGCGCCGACCAGGTCGTTCAGCCAGCCGTTCTCGGGGAAGACGCCGCTCGCCGCCAGATGGCGGTGCGCGGAGATGCCACCGGCCACGAACACCACCGGCGCACCGGCCGGCCCCTGCAGTTCATAGCGCAGCGTCAGCGCGCGCGTGCCCGCATGGCGCGTCGGCAGCTCGACGATGATCTCGCCCCGCACGGCGCGCGGCGCGTCATCGGGGAACGAGGGGATCGCGATGCCGTCGAGGGTCGGCGGTTCGGCAAGGCGGTTCAGCGCGGGACTGGCGTAACTCATGGCGGCATCCGGTGGGCGTGGTCCCTTGCGGGACGGGACTGCACCACCGAGCTTCGCGGAGCTCGCGTTCGCCGTGCGAAGGCACGGTACGAACCATCTTTCGGCGGACGCTGGGGTCCCCGCAGGATTTGGCACCTACACGACGCTTGCGCGTCGCTGGCTGCCCCGGCTTCTTCGGGCCTGTCCCTCTGCCGGTCTCGATGGTGAGGCTACTCTGCCCCGCGCCTTTCCGGATGTCAATCGCTTTATTCGAATGGAGCGATGAATTTTGACGTTCGTCTCGCTGCCGGTCGGCGCAGCGATAACGCATAATTCACATCATGATCCGTAACAGCCTCCTCGGCGGCCTCTGCGTGGCCCTGCTGGCCGCGTGCTCCACCGCCCCCCTGCACACCTCCACGCCCCCCGCTCCGGCGCCGAAAACCGCCGCGGACGCCATCCTCCAGGAGGCCTGGGTCTCCGAGCCGGTCCCCGGCGACGAACTGGACTCACTGGTCGCGTGGCCGACGGAGGACGGCCGGGTCTGGCTGATCGCCACCGCCAAGGCCACCCACCATCTGGCCCTGTACGACGCCGACACCGGGCAACGCCTGCGCACGGTCGGCGGCCCGGGCACGGCCGTGGGCCAGTTCAACCGTCCCAACGGCATTGCGGTGTTCGGTGACCTGCTGTTCGTGGCCGAGCGCGACAACCACCGCGTGCAGGCCTTCCGCCTGCCGGAATTCGCGCCGCTGGGCGCCTTTGGCGCGGACGTGCTGCGCTCGCCCTATGGGCTGTGGGTGCATGAGCCCGCGCCCGGGGTACTGGAACTGTTCGTCACCGACAGCTTCATGGCCGATTTCCGCACCATGACCCTGCCGCCGATGGCGGACCTGGCGGGCCGGGTGAAGCGGTTCCAGGTCCGCATCGAAGACGGCGGCAAACTCGAAACGCGGCTGCTGGGCCAGTTCGGCGACACCGGCGCGGCCGGCGCGCTGCGCATGGTGGAATCCATCGCCGGCGACCCGGCGCACGGGCGCCTGCTGATCGCCGAGGAAGACCGCCGCGTGGGCTCCACGCTGCGCGACTACACCCTGGCCGGCCACTACAACGGGCGCAGCCTGGCCACGTTCGATGCCGACGCCGAAGGCATCGCGCTGTGGGCCTGCAGCGCCGAGGACGGGTACTGGGTGGCGGTGGACCAGCTGACGCCGACCCGCTTCCGCGTGTTCGACCGCGCCACGCTGGCCCCGGCCGGCGTGTTCTCCGGCAAGGTCACGTCCAACACCGATGGTGAGACCGTGTACGCGATGCCTACACCGCGTTTCCCCGCCGGCGCCCTGTTCGCCCTGCACAACGACGTATCGCTGGCCGCGTTCGACCTGCGCGACATCGCCCGCGCACTCGACCTGAAGGGCGATTGCCCGCGGTGAACGCGCGCGCGCTGGCCCTGGCCTGCGGCGTCGCCGTGCTGCTCGGCAGCCTGGGCGAGGCGGCGGCGGCGCGGCTGTATCGCTGGAAGGACAAGCAGGGCTACACCCAGTACGGCGACCAGCCGCCCCCGCCCGACCAACTGGCCGGCAGCAGCCTGGACGTCCTGCGCTTCCGCAATCCGCCCAGCGCGCTGGTGCGGCTGCGCCTGGAGAAACAGGGCCTGCGGTACCAGGCCTGGGCCGACAACCTGATGCACGGGCCAGTGGAGGTGCAGTTGGGCTTCCGCCGCCAGCGCGACGTGCGCAGCGCCCCCACGCTGCCGGCACGCGCAGTGGTGCCGGCGCGCAGCAGCGTGCTGGTGGCCGACATCAGCGTGACCGACCCGCTGCGCGGGGGCGACTTCGAACTGACCCTGGACGGCATGCCGGGCGATCCCGCCAGCCGCCCCCAGGACTACGACTACCGGCTGCCGTTCGACTACGGCCGCGTGCGCGTGGACCAGGGCCCCGGCGGCCGCTTCAGCCATGGCGACGCGCAGAACCTGCACGCGGTGGATTTCGCGGTGCCCGAAGGCACGCGCATCGTGGCCGCGCGCGAGGGACTGGTGATGCAGGTCGAATCCGACTTCGACAAGGCCGGCCTGAATCGGGAGAAGTACGGCGGCCGCGCCAACTTCATCCGCATCCTGCACAGCGACGGCAGCATGGCGCTGTACGCACACCTGAGGGCCGAGGGCGTGCAGGTGCGCGTGGGCCAGTACGTGCGCAAGGGCCAGTACATCGGCCTGTCGGGCAACACCGGCTTCTCCACCGCGCCCCACCTGCATTTCGTCGTGCAGGCCAACCGCGGCATGCGGCTGGAGTCGGTGCCGTTCCGGATGTTCGGCCCGCTTGGCCAGCTGCAGTTCCCGTCGGCACGCTGACCGGCGCCAGCGCCGGCAGCCGGTATAATCGCGCCCTTCCCGCTTCTTCCGCGCCCGCCCGGGCGCCCGCCCCATGTCCGATCCGAACAGCGCCGTGGCCCACGAGGCCAGCCGCCGCCGCACCTTCGCCATCATCTCCCACCCCGACGCCGGCAAGACCACGCTGACGGAAAAGCTGCTGCTGTTCGGCGGCGCCATCCAGATGGCCGGCTCGGTGAAGGGCCGCAAGGCCGCGCGCCACGCGACTTCCGACTGGATGGCGCTGGAGAAGGAACGCGGCATCTCGGTGACGTCGTCCGTGATGCAGTTCCCGTACGAGGGCAAGATCGTCAACCTGCTGGACACCCCGGGCCACGCCGACTTCGGCGAGGACACCTACCGGGTGCTGACCGCGGTGGACAGCGCGCTGATGGTCATCGACGTGGCCAAGGGCGTGGAAGAACGCACCATCAAGCTGATGGAAGTCTGCCGCCTGCGCGACACGCCCATCATGACCTTCATCAACAAGCTGGACCGCGAAGGCAAGGATCCGATCGAGCTGCTGGACGAAGTGGAAAGCGTGCTGGGCATCCAGTGCGCGCCGGTCACCTGGCCGATCGGCATGGGCCAGCGCCTTAAGGGCGTGGTGCACCTGATCACCGGCGAAGTGCACCTGTACGAACCGGGCCGCAACTTCACCCGCCAGGATTCCACCATCTTTCCCTCGCTGGACGCGCCGGGCCTGGAGGAGAAGATCGGCACGGAGATGCTGTCCGCGCTGCGCGACGAACTGGAACTGGTGCAGGGCGCCAGCCACCCCTTCGACAAGCAGGCCTACCTGGACGGCAGGCAGACGCCGGTGTTCTTCGGCTCGGGCGTCAACAACTTCGGCGTGCAGCCGCTGCTGGACTTCTTCGTCGAGCACGCACCGTCGCCGCAGCCGCGCGAAACCACCGGCCGCAAGGTGCAGCCTGCCGAGAACAAGCTCACCGGCTTCGTCTTCAAGATCCAGGCCAACATGGACCCGCAGCACCGCGACCGCGTGGCCTTCATGCGGGTGTGCTCGGGCCGCTTCGAGGCCGGCATGAAGACCTTCCACGTGCGCAGCGGCAAGGAGATGAAGCTGGCCAACGCGCTGACCTTCATGGCCAGCGACCGCGAGATCGCCGCCGAAGCGTATCCGGGCGACGTGATCGGCATCCACAACCACGGCACCATCTCCATCGGCGACACCTTCACCGAAGGCGAGGCGCTGTCGTTCACCGGCATTCCCAACTTCGCGCCGGAACTGTTCCGCCGCGCGCGCCTGCGCGACCCGCTGAAGCTGAAGCAGCTGCAGAAAGGCCTGGCGCAGCTGTCCGAGGAAGGCGCCACCCAGTTCTTCCGCCCGCTGATGAGCAACGACCTGATCCTGGGCGCGGTCGGCGTGCTGCAGTTCGACGTGGTGGCCTACCGGCTGAAGGACGAATACGGCGTGGATGCGTCCTTCGAGAACGTCAGCGTCGCTACTGCGCGCTGGATCCGCTGTGACAACGCGAAGAAGCTGGAGGAGTTCCGCGACAAGAACGCGATGAACCTGGCGCTGGACGCCGCCGGCCAGCTGGTCTACCTGGCGCCGACGCGGGTCAACCTGCAACTGGCGCAGGAGCGCGCCCCCGACGTGCAGTTCCTGGCCACACGCGAGCATGCGCACAGCGTCGACCTGGGCTGACCGCGCCGCCAGGGAACAGACCCGCAGGCCGCGTCTTGCGGGTTACGTTCCACCCGTCCGCCCCCTCGCGACATTCCGCCCGCCACGGTGATCCGATAGGCTTCCCGAGCCGCCATCCGGCGGCGTCAAGGGGAGATGTCCATGTATTTTCTGGGGGCGTTACTGCTGCTGGCCGGTGCGATCTGGATGACGGTGAACGCGGCGAAGAAGGATGGTGCGCTGGCGGCCATCTTCTGTTTCATCTGCGGTTTCTACACGATCTATTACGGCATCAAGAACTTCGCCGAGAACAAGATCCCGCTGATCATGTTCGTGGCCGGCCTGGTGCTCTGCCTGGTGTTCCGCCCTGACATGGCGGCCCTGAGCGGGGGCGTCGCGATCTGATTGCGGCGGGCTTTCGGCGGACTGCCGGGACATCCGGCAGCCCGCTGCCGGCTGACCGGCCGCCGTGCGGCCGATGCACGGCGTGCTGCGTTGCGGTAACGTGACGGCATGAGTGAACAGACCTCTTTCGAAGCCCTGCGCGCCCGCAAGCGGGCCGACCACCTGATCGACCTGCGCGACGAGATCGCCAGCGCACTGACGCACGGCCTGGGCGCCGTCGCCGCCTTGGCCGGCGGCGCCGTCCTGATCACCCTCGCCGCGATCTACGGCGACGGCTGGCAGCTGGGCGCATCCATCGTGTTCGGCGTGACCCTGCTACTGCTGTACACCGCCTCCACGCTGTATCACGCCATCCAGCATCCGGTGGCGAAGGGGCGGCTGAAGGTCTTCGACCACTGCGCCATCTACCTGCTCATCGCCGGTACCTACACGCCGTTCACCCTGATCGGGTTGCGCGGACCCTGGGGCTGGGGCCTGTTCACCGCCATCTGGACGCTGGCGATCGCCGGCGTGATCTTCAAGCTGTTCTATACCGGCCGCTTCAAGGTGCTTTCCACCGCCATCTACATCGCGATGGGCTGGCTGGTGATCGTGGCGGTCAAGCCGCTGCTGAATGCCGTCGATCCGGTGACACTGGGCTGGATGCTGGCCGGCGGCCTGTTCTACACGCTGGGCACATTCTTCTATCATCGCGAATCGATCCGCTATTCGCACGCCATCTGGCACCTGTTCGTGCTCGGCGGCAGCGTCTGCCATTTCGTGGCGGTGACCCAGCAGATCCTCATGCCTCGCCTGGCGTCGTAGACGCCCCCTGCACGTTCGTGTCCCTCGCGTGAACCGCTGAGGCCGCGTTTCGCGGGGCCTGAACACCGCGCGTCCAACCATGTCCGCCATGGACGACGCGCACCGCTCCCGCCGCCGCTCTGTCTTGCGCCCGTTGACGCGGACGCGCGCCATCGTCTTTGGCGCGCTGGCCGCGTCGATGGTGGTGCTGGCTGTGCTGTTCCAGTGGAACTGGTTGCGTGGCCCCGTCGAGCGCCTTGTGGCATGGCAGACCGGGCGCAGCTTCGACATCGCCGGCGATCTGGATGTCGACCTTGGGCGCGTGACGACGATCCGTGCGGATGCGCTGCGCTTCGGCAACGCGGACTGGTCTCCGTCGCGCACGATGGCATCCGCCGACCGTGCGGAACTGGATGTGCGTCTGTGGCCGTTGCTCAGCGGCGAGATCCGGCTCGAGGCGATCCGCCTGACACGACCTCGGCTGCGGCTGGAGTTCGGTCCCGACGGACGCGGCAACTGGATCTTCGGCGAGCGCGGGGGCGAAAGCCGGCTCCGCTACACCGGCCTGTGGGTCGACGAGGGACGCCTGGTGTTCCTCGATCCGCGCAGGCGCACGAACTTCGACATCGCCCTGGACAGCATCAGCACAGGCGACGCCTCGGCCTCGCCCGTCGACCTCAAGGGCAAGGGCCGGTGGGCGGGCAACGCCTTCACCATCGCGGGCCGGGTGGAATCGCCGCTGGCGCTGCGGCAGACGGACAGGCCGTACCGCATCGATCTGCGCGCCACCGCCGGCCCCACCCGCGCGCACGCGCGCGGCACGCTGCTCGATCCGTTCCGCCTGCGCGACTTCGACCTGCGCCTGCGGCTCGCCGGACAGGACATGGAAGACCTGTTTCCGCTGATCGGCATTGCGACGCCGCCCACGCCACCTTATCGCCTGGATGGCCGCTTCAGCCGCGACGGCGATACGTGGCGCTACGACGATTTCACCGGCCTCGTCGGCGACAGCGACCTTGGCGGGTCGGCCGCGGTCACCGTGGGGCGCAAGCGCCCCCTGCTGGAGGCCAATCTCGTGTCCAAGCGGCTGGATTTCGACGATCTTGCCGGCTTCGTGGGCGCACCGCCGCAGACGGGCGGCGAGGAAGCGGCCAATGCGGAACAGCGCGCGAAAGCAGCGGCGCTTGCGGCGGATGCGCGCGTGCTGCCCGACACACCGTACGACCTGACCAAGCTGCGCGCGATGGATGCCGACGTACGCTGGAAGGCGCACCGCATCAACGCGCCCACGCTGCCCATCCAGGACATGGACGCGCACCTGCTTCTGGAGGCCGGGCTACTGCGGCTGGAACCGCTGAACTTCGGCGTCGCAGAAGGCGACATCCGCTCGACCGTCCGCATGGATGCGCGCAGCGAGGTGATCCGTACGAAGGCCGACATCGCGGTGCGCGGCCTCGACCTGGGCGAGCTGTTCCCCACCGCGCAACTGACGCAGAGCGCGGTCGGGCGCGTCGGCGGCAACGCGTCGCTGGCCGGGACCGGCAATTCGGTCGCCGGCATCCTGGGCACCGCCGACGGGGAGGTGATGCTGGGAATGGGGCGTGGCCAGGTCAGCAACCTGCTGATGGAACTGGCCGGGCTGGATATCGCCGAAGCGTTGAAGTTCCTGCTGACCAAGGACCGCACGGTCCCCGTGCGCTGCGCGTTCGGGGATTTCGCCGTCGAGAACGGCGTGATGCAGGCACGTACCCTCGCGTTCGACACCACCGACACGATCATCGTCGGCAAGGGCAAGGTCAGCCTGAAGGACGAGACGCTGGACCTGGAACTGAGGCCGCGACCGAAGGATCGCAGCATCCTGGCACTGCGCTCGCCGCTGGTCGTGGACGGCACCTTCAAGGATCCCTCGTTCCGTCCGGACTTCAAGCGGCTCGGCCTGCGGGGCGCCACGGCCCTGGCACTAGGCAGCATCGCGCCGCCTGCCGCGTTGCTGGCCACGATCGAGCCGGGACCCGGCGAGGACAGCGCGTGCGGCGGCCAGTACGCGAAATGACGGACGGCGTCAGCTGGCGATGTAGCGCTGCAGCTGGTCCAGTTCGACCTTCTGGTCCTCGATGACCGCCTTCACCAGGTCGCCGATGGAGATGACGCCGACGATCGCATCGCCCTCGGCGACGGGCAGGTGGCGGATGCGGTGCTCGGTGACGACCTGCATGCAGTGGTCCACGCTGTCGTCGGGCCGCACCGTGACGACTTTCGCCGTCATGATGTCGCGCACCGGGGTGTTGGACGACGAGCGCCCCTGCAACACGACCTTGCGGGCGTAGTCGCGCTCGGACACGATGCCGCACAGGCGCGCGCCCTGCATGGCCAGGACGGCGCCCACGCCCTTTTCGGCCATCAGCTTGATGGCATCGAGGACGGAGGCATCGGGGGAAACGGCGAAGATCTCAGGAGTCTTGGACCCCAGCAACTGACGAACCGTGCGCATGGCGATCTCCGGAATGGGGAGCGGGTCGATCTTGCGAGGGCAAGGATACTCCTGCCGTCGCGGGATGCCACGTATCCACCAGATAAAGCGGCCGCTGCTTGGATTCTTCGTACAGCCGCCCCAGGTACTCGCCGATCAGGCCCAGCGCCACCAGTTGCACGCCGCCCAGGAACAGGATGACGGTCATCATGGTCGGCCAGCCCGCCACCGGATCGCCGAACAGCAGCGCCTTGGCGACCACGTAAAGCGCGAAGGCGAACGCCAGCAGCGCCGTGACCACGCCCAGATAGGTCGCCACGCGCAAGGGCGCCGTGGTGAAACTGGTGATGCCTTCCAGCGCGAAGTTCCACAGCTTCCAGAATCCGAAGCTGCTGTTGCCCGCGACGCGTGCCTGGCGATGGTAGGGCAACGCCTTCTGGTTGAACCCCACCCAGCCGAACAGCCCCTTCATGAAACGATGACGCTCGCGCAGTTCGCGCAGCGCCGCCAGCGCCCGCGGCGACAGCAGGCGGAAGTCGCCGGTATCGGCGGGGATGGGCGTCTTCGACAGGCGGCCGATCACGCGGTAGAACGCGTGCGCGGTAGCCCGCTTCAGCCAGCCTTCGCCGTCGCGGGCGATGCGCGTGCCATGCACGTTGTCGTAGCCGGCCTGCCATTCGCGCACGAACTCGCCGATCAGCTCCGGCGGATCCTGTCCGTCGGCGTCCAGGATGATCGCCGCGCCGGCGTCCACCCGGTCCAGGCCCGCGGTCAGCGCCGCCTCCTTGCCGAAGTTGCGCGACAACCGCATGACCGATACGCGCGCGTCGTTCGCCGCCAGCGTACGCAACACGCTCCATGTGGCGTCGCGGCTGCCATCGTCCACATACAGCACGCGGCCCTGCACGTCCTCCAGCGCGTCCAGCGCAGCGATGATGCGTGGATGCAGCATCGGCAGGGCCTGTGCTTCGTTGTAGGCGGCCACCACCACGGTGACCTGCCATGGAGCGGGGCCGCTCACCGCAGCGCCTCCAGGTAGGCGGTGCCGCCGATCTGCACCACCTGCCGCTGGATGCGCTTGGCCCGCCGCTGCACGTAGGGGCCGGGCTTGGCCGCACTGTAGCGGCGCGGCGACGGAAGCACCGCTGCCAGGCGGGCGCTTTCGGCGGGAGTCAGGCGCGCGGCGTCCTTGCCCCAGTACCGGCGCGCGGCCGCCTGCCCCCCATACACGCCGTCGCCGAACTCGGCGATGTTGGCGTACACCTCCAGGATGCGCGACTTGGGCCAGAGCGCTTCGATCAGCACGGTGTACCAGGCCTCCAGGCCCTTGCGCGCCCAGCGCGTGACGCGATGGCTGCCCTGCCAGAGGAACAGATTCTTGGCGACCTGCTGGCTGATCGTGCTGGCGCCGCGCAGGCGCGTGACCGGCCGGCCCCGCTTCTCGGCGCGCTCGACCATCTTCCGGTTGTGGACGCGCGCCTTCTCGATCGCGTCCAGGTCGAAGCCATGATGGGTAGCGAAGTTCTGGTCTTCCGCCGCCACCATCGACAGCGGCAGGCTGGGCGCCATTTTGTCCAGGTCGCGCCAGTCGTAGGCCACCCGGAACCCGAAATCGCCGCTCCCCCAAGCCTCCAGCACACGGGCCGCCATGAAGGCACTGAAAGGCGGGTCGATGAAGCGGAGCACCGCGACCTGCAGGACGCTCGCAGCCGCGAACAGGAACGGCAGGGCGAGCAGCCAGCGGAACCAGCGGCGTATGCGGCGGGGCTTCTTTGACGGCTCGATCTCGTAATTCAAGTTACCGACACCAAGTGTTCAGTTCTCGTTATTCTGGGACCAGTTCCCCCTTCTTGTCTCGCCAACATGACCTCCCCGCAGCCCGCTGCTCTCTCCGATGCCCTGAAAGCGCTGCTGGAACAGGCCAGTGCATGGTCCAGGCAGAACCAGCCCGAGCGCGCTGCAGACTGCTGGCGCCGGGTGCTGGAGCAGTCCCCGGACGTCGCGCCCGCACTCAGTGGACTGGGCAGCTATTACCTCAGCCGCGGCGAACTGGGCGAGGCGCAGCGGCTACTGCTTCGCGCCGCCACGGTGTCGGACCAACCCGCGATGGCCTATGCCAACCTGTCGCGCGTGCATTCGGCGCGTGGCGACCTGCCGCAGGCATTGGAGGCGATCAAACAGGCCATCCAGGCCGAGCCTGCCGCGTGGGGAGCGCACGCCGAGAAGGCGCGCCTGCTGCAGCAACTGGGGCGCGAGCGTGAAGCCGCGACGGCGTGGTCAGCCGCGATGGCCTACATGCCGCCCGCCTTCACCCAGGCGCCCCACATGCAGGCGCTGGTCAACGAAGCCAAAGCTGCGATCGCCGCCAACCAGGCGCAGTTGCGGGAGTTCATGCTGGACCACCTGCATGGCGCTCTGGAAGGTGGTTCACGACGCGAACTGGAGCGGTTCGATCATTGTCTGGACATCCTCACGGGGCGACGCACCTTCGTCACCGCGCGGCCGTTGATGCTGCCGTTCCCGCGCCTGCCGGCCATTCCGTTCTTCCATCGCGAGGACTACGACTGGGTGCCGGGACTGGAAGCCGCCTTCCCCGACATCCTGGCCGAACTGGAAACCTTACTGGCGCAGCAGCGCGCCTTCGAGCCTTACGTGCAAACACCCGCCGGCGAGCCGATGGGGCAGTTCGCCGCCCTCGACCGCAAGCTGGACTGGGGCGCCTACTTCCTGTGGCGGAACGGCCAGCGCATCGATCATCAGGCGGACCTGTGCCTGCGCACCGAGGCGGCCCTGTTCGCACATGCGCCCCTAAACCGGGTGCCCAACCGCGCCCCGGTGGCGTTCTTCTCGGCGCTCAAGCCAGGCACCCACATCCCTCCACACAATGGCGCCACCAATACGCGGCTGACGGTCCATCTGCCGCTGATCATCCCCCCGGACTGCGGACTGCGTGTGGGCGGCGAGACGCACGTGTGGAAGCCGGGTGAACTCGTCCTGTTCGACGACACGATCCAGCACGAAGCCTGGAACTTCAGCGACCAGCTCCGCGTCGTCCTGATCTTCGACATCTGGCACCCGATGCTCACGGACTTGGAAAAGCGCCTGGTGGCCCATACGGTGGAGGGCATCATGGCTTTTTACGGCGAAGGCGCCGACCTTGGAGAACTGTGAGCAGTGATGCCCCCGACACCCTGACCCGATTCCTGCTGCCCGCCGCCGGCGTGCGCGGCGTAGCCGTGCGGCTGGACGCGACGTGGGACGCCGTCGCCGGGCGCGCGGACTACCCCCCGGCGGCACGCGAACTGCTGGGAGAGGCGGCCGCGGCGGCCGTCCTCTTCACCGGGCACACCAAGGTGGACGGACGACTGTCCATCCAGATCCGGGGTGAACGCGGCCTGCGCACCCTGTTCGCCGAATGCACCGCAGCCGGCACCGTGCGCGGCATCGTCCAGCTGACCGAAGGGCAGGATGCCCCGCGCGACCTGCGCGACCTCGGCCGCGACGCCCTGCTGGCCATCACCATCGAGAACCCGGGCCTGGACCCACGGGAACCGCAGCGCTACCAGAGCCTGGTGGGTCTGGATGCCAGCCGGCTGGCGGAGGCCTTCGAAGACTACTTCCGCCAGTCCGAGCAGTTGCCTACGCGCCTGTTGCTGGCGGCCGACGGGGGCCGGGCCGGCGGCCTGATGCTGCAGAAGCTGCCTGGCGACGAAGGCGACGACGATGGCTGGAACCGGGTCGGCGCCCTGTTCGACACCCTGGCCGAAGCGGAGCTGCTGGCGACGCCTGTGCCCGTCCTGCTGCATCGCCTGTTCCACGAGGAATCGCCCCAGGTGTTGACCGAGCGCCCAGTTCGCTTCGGCTGCTCTTGTTCCCGGGAACGGGTTGCGAGCATGCTGCAGTCGTTGGGTCAGGAGGAGGCGGTGGCCGCCCTGGCCGACGGCGTGGCCGAAGTCCGTTGCGAGTTCTGTGGGCAGCAGTACCGGTTCACGCCGCCCCAGATCGAGGAACTTTTCGACCATCCGGCGGTCGACATGGAGGCACCCGCCCGCCTGCAGTGATCCGGCGGTCGGAAAGTCGCCCCGGGGACTTGTTAAAGAATCATAAACGGCATAGCATCGGTTCCCCTTCGGGAGGGGAACTCCAAGGCGTCCCAGGAGTCTGAAGCCAGCCATGAAACTGCGTAGCCTTTCACTGTCGCTTGCCCTGCTGCTCGCCACCGGCGTGGCGGCGGATGCGCATGCCCAGAAAAGCGCGCGCAAGCCGGCCGCGGAACCGCAGGCCACTGCCCTTCCCATCTGGAACAACGACGGCAAGGTCGAGGCGGTTCTGCTGCTGGAACCCACGGGCCAGGCCGAAGCCGGCGCCCGCTGGCGGCTGGGCCGCAATTCGCTGACCACCGCCTTTGGACTGGAAAGTGGCGACGCGCTCGGACTGGTCTGCAACCGCAAGGCCGGCGTGGTGGGCAATATCGGCAATCTGGCCAGCCATTGCATGCTGGCCACCCTCGGCGACGATGATGACGACACGTCCAGCCAGCGTGTCAGCGCTTCGGCTGTGTTGAGCCGCCCGGGCGGCAAGCTCGGCCTCTCGGCCGGAACCGGCCGCGACACGCTGCCGGCCTGGCTGTCCTCCGGCCGCGGCACGGGGCGCGTCGAACAGAACGATCTGGCGGTGTTCGGCCAGAAGAACATCGGCCGCGAAGGTTTCGTGTCGATCGGCGGCGCCGTGGCCAAGGCCACCCTGGTGCCCGCCTCCGACCTGCCCGCCTTGGCGGACCGCTGGAACAGCCGCAGCCTGAGCGTCGGTGGCGGCTACGGCCCCTTCAGCGCCAACATCGTCGGACGTGTCGTCGATGTGCCCGGCCAGCCCGGCAAGTTCGAAGGCCTGGGCGTAGGCCTGACCTGGCGCACGCCCTGGAGCGGACAGCTCACCGTCGGCGCCGAGAACGTCATCACGCGCGGCAAGAACCCCTTCTCGCTGACCAACGAGAACGCCGACGAAGGCACGGTTCCTTACGTGCGGTACGAGCAGGACCTCTGATCCACTGCAACGGGCTGTGGTCATCCAGCCAGGAACGCTTGTGGGGTCATCCGTGCACTCAGTGCGTTGCCATGCAGCGATAATAGGCCTTTCTGTCCTCAGCGATACTCCATGGCAGTGAATGCGCCGGCTGTTGATGCGCTTGACAAGGCGAACTCGCATGAGCGTGCCGGGGACTCCGCCGGCGCGCTTCACTGGCTTCAGGTTGCCGCCCAGCAAGAGCATCACGACGCCTCCATACATTCGCGGGTAGCGCAGGCAGCCATGCGCATCGGCCAACCGGCGCTGGCGCTTGCGTCGATGGACAGGGCGGTACGGGTGGCGCCCGGCGACAAACCACTGCGCTTCCAATATGCCTGCCTGTTGGCACACGAAGGCATGCACGCGGCCGCCCTGGAGCATTTCTACGCCACCGTCCCGTCCCAGCCCCGCAATCCGCACGCCTGGCGCCTGCTGGGCGTCACCCTTCAGCGCCTGGGACGACACTCTGAAGCGCTCTTGCCGCTCCGTCGTGCGCGGGAGCTTGCGCCCGACAACGAACGCGTCCTGGAAACCCTCGCGGAATCCGAGTTCCATGCCGGCTATCCGGATGATGCGCTGCCGCTGCTGCAGGCGCTGCGTGAACTCCGGCCAAGCGACCCCCTGATCGCGCGGCGTCTGGCCGAGACATTCAATCGGCTCGGCCAGCACCAGAAGGCATTCGATCTCCTCACCTCGATGGCCCGGACATCCGCGCAGCCTGAAGATCTACTGGTTGCGCTCGCCCAGACCGCCGAGGACCGGGGCGACCAGGACGCCGCACGAGGCGCGTATCTCGCGGCCCTGCAGGCTCGTCCGGGCTGGGCATTCCCCATCAGTGGGCTGCTGGGCCTGGATCGCGCGAAAGCCGATGACGCCACCGTCGATCAGGCCATCTCGATGCTGGGCGATACGACATTGCCCGACGCGGACCGCGCACTGCTGGGTTACGAACTGGGCAAGGTGTTCGACGGACGCAAGCGTTACACGGAGGCGATGAAGGCCTGGCATGAAGCCAATACGGCCAGAAGACGGATGATCGGGCCCGCCAACTTAGAAGGCACTCGTCGCCAGATCGAGGTGATGACCCGGACGATGACGCGCGAACGCCTCGACCAACGACGTCGGAGATGGCGCGGCAACCCGGATTCGCGACCGCTGTTCATCGTAGGCATGCCACGCAGTGGCACCACGCTGACCGAGCAGATCCTCGCCTCACATCCCTCCGGCTTCGGTTGCGGCGAACTGCCGGATATCGGCCTTATCGTACGTAACCTTCCGTTGAGCGTCGGCCCGGGCGCCACTTGGCCTGCGAGCATCGACCAGATCCCTGACGACGCGCTGGACGACGCGGCTGATCGCTACCTCAGGGCCGCAACCCGAGGCGCCCCCCCGGATGCACTGCGCTTGATCGACAAGGCGCCGCTCAATTTCAACGAACTGGGACTGATCTCACTGCTGTTTCCACAGGCACGCGTCATCTGGTGCCGCCGGGATCCCCGTGATATCGCCGTATCGGTCTATGGTGAGAATTTCGCGCTGGACGAGCGTCTTGCCAATGACCTGGGCGACATAGGGCACTACATCAATTTCCAGACGCAGCTCATGCGTCATTGGCAGGCGACATTGTCATTGCCGATACTCGAGCTGGTGTACGAGGAGCTTGCGACCTGTCCGGAGCCGCAGGCGCGCCGGATCGTCGACTTCGCAGGCCTCCCCTGGCATTCCGACTGCCTGGAGTTCCACAAGAACGAGCGCGGCGTGCAGACACCGAGCCGGTGGCAGGTGAAACAGCCCATCTACACCCGCTCGATCGGACGCTGGAAGCACTATCAGGAGCATCTGGCGCCGCTGCTGCAAGTGCTGGAGCCGGACACCTATCCCGTCTGGTCGGCATCGGACGCAGCACAGGCCACCCAGGACCAGGCAACGACGCCTTCGGCCTGACGCAGTTCGGCGGACGTGATGCGCATGCCCGGCCTGCGTCGTTCACATGCTTCGGTCAGGCTGTCGAGCTCGGAAACCGTCAGCGCGTGACTGACCATCTCGCGGGTCCTCAGGCGGCTTCCCTCCAGGTCCTGGATGAAACGTCCAATCGCCGCGATGGCCGACGATGCGTCCTGACCCATCGTCGCGATGATCTGATGCACGTGCTGACGCGCCTCCAGCAGCAGATCGGGCGCCTTAGAAACAGATACCCGTCGGGCGAGTTCGTCCATGGCGCGGTTGTACCGCTCCCTCGCCGCGAATGCGGCTGACGAGGGCGCACTCCCCGCCCTGATCGCCGCGAGACAGGGTGCGATGGCCTGCGCCGCTGGCAGCAGGCCTTCCTCTGAGATCAACCACGCGTGGTGCCCGAGCTCTTCGCGGCCGACATCGACCAGCACCGATTCCGCATGATGCATCACGAAAGCGAGCCGCGCGCCCGGCGCGGCGACCCGCAACGCTTCCGACAGGGCTCGCGGACGGTCCGCATACTCGAACCCGAACTGGCTGACCACTTCGTCGAACATGGCATCTTCGAAAGGAAGTTCCTCCATCCCGATGCCTGCGTGAAACCGGATTTCCGTGTGCTTGGCCGGCTCGTACCAGGCGGGCGAAAGAGCGGCCAGATCGATGGCATCCACACGGACGCGACCCTCCAGCGTGCGATGGACCCGCAACGGCAGCGCCCCGTTGCCGGTCGCGAGATCGAGGATACGCGCACCCTTGCGCGTGGCCGCGAAGAAACCATCCCAGAAATCGCCGATGGCACCCTGGTAATTGCGATCGGGCGTATTCGTGCAGGAATGCAGACGCCCGCTGGCCCAGTACGCTCCCCATACCTGCCGGCGCACCGTTTGATTTTCGCTGACCATTGACGACTCCCTGCATCCGCATGGCACGACGTGAACGCTATCGCGAGCGCAGACCTTAACCCGACCGGGCCCCAAAAAGGAAAGGCCCCGTTTCCGGGGCCTTCCTCATCACATCATGCCACTATCAGAACGTCTGCGTGTAACGGAAGTACACGGTACGACCATAAGCGTCGTACAGGTAGAAGTTCCACGGACGGCCGTCGAACGGCACCAGTTCCGGATAACGATCGCCGATGTTGGTCGCGCCAAGAGCGATCTTCGCGTTCCACGGAGCGTTCCAGGTGAACTGGAGGTCGTTGGTCGCGTAACCGCCCACCTGCAGGGCAGGCGCGATGGTCACACCGCCCACCACCGTGGCCGCCGTGCTCTGGTCACCGATGTAGTTGATGCCCCAGTTGACACCGAAGTCACCGAACGTCCACTCGTTGCTCAGGTTGGCACGCAGGTCCGGGTAACCGTGCTCACCGGCGTACTCCGTGGTGTAGTTGCCGTTGATCACATCGTACTTGTTAATGTACGACACGGTCAGCCTGTTGCGCAGGCGACCGGCGTTACCCAGATCGAAATCGGTGTTGGCACGGAAATCCAGGCCATCCGTTTCCAGGGTGCCGATGTTGCGGTAGCCGGCAGTGACCTCCAGAACGCGACCATTGGTCGCGTTACGCACCACGCCCAGGCCATCCGGCACCGGACCGTAGGTCTCAGGTGCCAGCTCCCGGTTGATGATCGCCTGGGCGCCCAGCACCGTGATGCTGTTTTCGATCTCGATGTTGTAGTAATCCAGGCTCAGGTCCAGCCAGTCGACCGGGTCGTACACGATACCGGCGGACCACTGGGTCGACTGCTCCGACTCCAGATTCGGATTGGCGATGAAGTAGGTATCGACCTGCTGCTGAACCTGACGGCCAGCCGAGTTCAGGCAGAACTCGTTCAGACCGGCGGCCAAGCAGGTTTGACGGTCCACCACCGGCTCGGCGGAGAACGAATCGGCCTGGTTCAGGATGTCCAGACCCGGGGCGCGGAAGCCCTGGCCATAGGACGCGCGGAGGGTCAGGTTGTCCAGCGGCTGCCAGCGGGCGGCGATCTTCGGCGAGAAGTCGTTGCCATAGTCGCTGTAGCTGTCGTAACGGCCAGCCAGGGTGATGTCGAAGCTGCTGCTGAACGGCAGCAGCCACTCGAAGTAGGCCGAGTAGACGTCACGCGTACCGGCCGAAGCGCCACCCGACGAGCCCAGCACCACACCCGCCTGCGACAGCGAGTCGTAGACGTCGGCGAACTGGTCTTCACGGTACTCGGCACCGACCACCGCATTGGAGATGCCACCGCCCATTTCGAACAGGTCGAACGAGACGTTGCCGTAGAACTCCTTGGTCTTGAAGAAGGAATTGCGGCCGATCGTCGCGGTGAAGCTGTTCAGCGTTTCCTGGCTGGCACCGAAGGGATCGGTCAGCACGTAGTCGCCACGGTCGATCGCCTGGTTGGCGAGGCTCTGGATGATGTAGCCGTAGCCGTTCTCGTCGTACTGGTAGTTGGTACGGCGCGCACCGAAGTCCACCGAGATGGAGTCGGTCAGCTGGCCCTGGAAGCCCACCAGGAAGTCCGAGTTGTTGGTCGTGGTGTAGTTGTCGCGGTTACCGGCCGCAGCGAAGCGGTGGTAGTAGTAGGTCGGCAGGCCGTCGCCCGGGAACAGGTCCTGCGCGTTGCCTTCTTCGGCCCACACCAGACCCGGGACCGGAGCGTAGCGACCGAAGGTCTCGACCTTGGTCGTGGTGGCCGTCATGTAGACGTTCCACTTGTCGTTGATCTGGTAATCGCCGCGCACGAACACCGAGGTGTTGTCCACCGAGGCTTCGTTGGCCGCCACCGAGTTGAAGTCGAACGAGCAGCGACCGTTGGACTGCAGCCAGAACGAGCCGGTGCAATCGAAGCCCGGGACGGCTTCCGCCAGACCGGTTTCCGGGTTGTAGATGTTGTTGCCGTAGACCGACACACCCAGGGCCTGGCCGCCGATCTGGTCACGCGTGAACACCATGCCACGGCTGGACTTGGAGGCGCCACCGATCAGCTGGCCGCGGTCCGAGGAGATGCCGAAGACCGCCGACGCGTCTTCCAGATCGCCGCCCTTGACCTTGGTCTGGCCGACGCCGTAACGCAGCTCGGCGCCGTTGAAATCCTTGCGCAGGATGACGTTGACCACGCCGCCGATTGCGTCGGAACCGTACACGGCCGAGGCGCCGTCGGACAGGATCTCGATGCGCTCAACCGCTGCCAGCGGAATGGCGTTGAGGTCGGAACCGGACGAAGCCGACATCGGGTTGGTCGGCGCACGACGACCGTCGATCAGCACCAGCGTACGACCCGAACCCAGGCCACGCAGGTCGACCGAAGCCAGCGACTGGGCGGAGCTGCCCGACTGCGGCTTGAAGTTACCGAAGGACGCGAAGGTGCTGTCACGCAGCACGTCGGCGACGGACACGTCACCGGTAGCGTCGATCGAGGCGCGGTCGATCACGATGACCGGCACGGCACCTTCGATGTCGGCGCGCTTCAGGCGGGAGCCGGTGACCTCGATGCGATCCAGGGTCTTGGCTTCGGTATCGCTGCTGGCGGCTTCCTGGGCGAAGGCATTGCCGGTGGCCAGCGAGGCGGCGCTGGCGAACAACGCAAACTTGATCGCGTTGGGCAGCTTCTTGAGGTTAGTCATTAGAGGCTCTCTCTCCAAATGTTCACAGAAAAGCCTAAGCCTCGCGGCCTGGGCCAATGGTTCAGACGCATGAATGCTGCGCGACTGGTGCCCAGAGCATAACGTAAATTTTACGGCGATGAAAAGAACCCGATGATTTATTGGAAGAATTCCGTTTTTTTCATTCCGATCAGTTACTTGCGAAACCTTTTTTGGTCGGCCGCTCGACCATCCGTCGGATTCCGGCGCAAACCAGTAGGGCACCAGACGGCGCCCTCCCTGTTCATAATTCCGTGCCGCGCCCGGCCCATGTGATGTCCCAGGCGTGGATGGCCACTACTCCACGCGTACCTCCGCGCTGCCCGAGAACGTCTCCACCGTGACGCGACCGCTTCCGCTGCCATAGCGCGTGGAGAAGCTGCTGCCGGGACCGCGGCGCTTCTCGATGGTCACACCCGTGGCTTTAAGACGGCCACTGAAACTCTCGCCGCTCACCTGCGCGGACACATCCGCCGGCAGACGCAGCACCAGGTCGCCGCTGACGGACTCCATGCTGATCTCCCCGCCCGGCGCCAGCGCCGCGCTGACCTCCACGCGACCGCTGACGGTGCTGGCGCTCAGGTCGCGCACCTTCTCGCCGTTGACGGCCACCGCGATGCGTCCGGATACGGTTTCCGCGTCGATCTCGCCGCTCAGGCGGCCGCGCAACTGGATGGCGCCGCTAACGGTGGCGACACCCACGTCGTCGCTGTTGAGGGTGAGGGTGGCGTTGCCGCTGACGGTCTCCACGTCCGCCTTCCGCGGTGCGGCGGCGGCCACCACGCTCCCGCTGACCGTATTGACGGACAGCTCCCCCGACGCCAGACCGGTGACATGCACGTCGGCGGCGACCGATTCGATGTCAAGGTCGGCGCGCAGGGGCACCATCACCACCAGGTCGGTGGGACCGGCCCCATCGCCTCCCCAGCCGCCCTTGGGATAGCGCACTTCGATGCTCACCTGGGGTCCCGACCCGTCGATGTCCAGCTTCTCCACGCCCTTGCCCAGCGTGCCGGTGACCTGGACTTCGTTGCGTTCCCAGCCGCGCACCTCGATGCGCCCCTTGATGTTGCTGATGTCCACGCGTCCGCGGGCATCCAGCGGGCGCGTCTCGTTGATGGCCGTCTGCGCCAGCGCAGCCGGCGCAAGCAGGAAAGTGGTCAGAAGCAAGGGAAGGATGGAGGTACGCATGGGGAACTCCTCAGGTCATGGCCGCGCGCTGGGTCAATTCCAGGCGACGGGCGTAGGTTCGGCGCAACTGGTCCAGCAGGAAGTGCGCATTGGGCTCGGTGGCGATGGCGCGGCGGATCTGCGCGGCGCTTTCGTCCAGCGTATGCAGGGCCGGCGCGATCTCCGGCGGCGCGGCCACCTGGCGGTCGAGCTGCGCCAGCGCGCCGGCGTAGTCACGCGTCAGCGCGGCGGCTTCGCGCTGGATCAGCGGATCGCCGGTGGGCGCCTGTTGCAACTGCCAGGTGACGGTGACGGCCAGCAGTACCGAAGCGGCCAGCGCGAATGGCGTCCAGGGCCGGCGCGGGCGCATGGGCGCCTGATGCCGGGGCGATGTCGCCAGCCGCGCGGCGATGCCGGGCCACAGGTCGCGCGTCGGCGGCATGTCCTGGCGCAGCGCGCGCAGCTGCCAGCGCAGGGCCTCGTCGGTCGGGGAAATGGGATCGTGGGAGGTCATGCATGTACTCCTAGACGCTCGCGCAGCAGGTGCCGCGCGCGGTGCAACTGGGCTTTCGAACTGCCTACCGCCATGCCCAGCTCGGCGGCGATCTCTTCGTGCTTCCAGCCCTCGACGTCGTACAGCACCAGCACGGCCCGGGCGCGCGGCGGCAGGGTGGCGACCGCCCGCTCCAGGTCCATCGACAGGGCGGTGCTGTGCCCCGCGCTGTCGGCCAGGCCCAGCCCTTCGATGGCATCCTCGTCTTCGTCGAAGCGGGGGCCGTTGCGTCGGCTGCGCAGCTCCATCAGCGCGGTGTTCACCGCCAGCCGGTGCAGCCAGGTGCCGAAGGCGCTCTCGAACCGGAAGGCCGGCAGCGCCTGCCAGGCCCGCACGAACGCTTCCTGGGTGAGGTCTTCGGCACGCACTCCATGGAAGCCCACCAGGCGCTGGATGACGCCATGCACGCGGCCGGCGTGGCGACGGTAGAGCGCCTCGAAGGCCTGCATGTCGCCGCCGGCGGCGGATCGCGCCAACGCGCTGTCCACGGCGGCGGCCGCATCCGGGGAGGTGCTGTCGGCGATCGGTTCCATAACGGTGGCATTCAGCATACTGACTACGATGCTGCCGCGGGAGCAAAGGTTTAGACGTCCCTCCCCCAAAACGCAGAAAGCCGCCCGGGGGCGGCTTTCCACGCGGCCGGTGACGGCTGACCTTACTTCTTCAAGCGCGCCGCAATCGCCGCACCCAGGTCACCCGGCGAACGCACCGTGGTGACGCCAGCGGCTTCCATCGCCGCGAACTTGCCTTCGGCCGTGCCCTTGCCGCCCGAGGCGATCGCACCGGCGTGGCCCATGCGCTTGCCGGCCGGGGCCGAGGCGCCGGCGATGAAGCCGACGACCGGCTTCTTGACGTACTGCTTGATGTACTCGGCGCCGGCTTCCTCGGCGTCGCCGCCGATCTCGCCGACCATGATGATGCCTTCGGTCTGCGGGTCTTCGTTGAACAGCTTCAGGCAGTCGACGAAGTTCAGGCCGTTGATCGGGTCGCCGCCGATGCCGATGCAGGTGGACTGGCCCAGACCGACCTCGGTGGTCTGCTTCACGGCTTCATAGGTCAGCGTGCCCGAACGCGACACGATGCCGATCTTG